>Ga0265324_10000250_pt1 | contig 39869 bp, 36 predicted proteins | sample 41419metaG_FD_198634 | JGI IMG/M metagenome (GOLD analysis project Ga0265324, IMG submission 198634) | Rhizosphere microbial communities from Carex aquatilis grown in University of Washington, Seatle, WA, United States - 4-14-19 metaG | ecosystem: Host-associated > Plants > Roots > Rhizosphere...
GGTTTTGGAAATCTGCCAGTCGCTCGGTCTCGCCACGAACAAGCGCGTCATCAAGCCGGAACATCTGCGGAAGGCGGAAGGCATTTTTGTCACGCAGAGCGCGCTGGGGATCATTCCAGTTGCGGCCTTCGACGGTCAGCCGGTCGCGCCGTCGCCGCTCGTGGATCAGCTTGCCGGCGCCTACCACGAGATTTTACGGCGCGAGGCAATTTGATTGTTTGGATTAGTTTTCTGCAATTCGCTGGTTGGGACTTGATATTTAGGGAGATGCGGGCGTAAGGTTGGGCAGAACCACGAGGTAACCTATGATAAACGCATCACTGGATCGCTGTCTCTCCTTCATCAACAGCCAAAGCGCCCCCGCCAAGCGTGTCCTGACGCCGGTGGGCTTGCGTCGGGCCGTGACCATCTCCCGCCAGGCGGGTTGTGGCGCGGTGCGGGTCGCCGAAAAACTGGCCGAGTATCTCCAGCAGCACGCGCCGCCGCAAAGCGCGCCGTGGACCATCTTTGACCGGAACCTGATGGACCAGGTGCTGGCCGACCACAACCTGCCGGCGTATCTCGCCAAAACCTTGCCGGAGGACCGCATGTCGGCGCTGGAAGACATGATTGCGGAAATCGTCGGCGCGCGGCCGACGGTGCAAAAGCTGGTGTTGCAGACCACAGAAACGGTTTTGAAATTCGCCGATCTGGGTGGGGTCATTATCATCGGCCGCGGCGGGAACATCATCACGGCCAAACTGCCGCACGTCCTGCACGTCCGGCTGGTTGCACCGCTGGACGACCGTGTCGAGCGCATCTGCCGCGACGACCACAAGACGCCGGCCGAGGCGCGGAAATTCTGCATCGAGGAAGAGCAGTCGCGGGCGCGCTACCTCAAGACGTATTTCAACGCCGACATCAACGACCCGGTGAACTATCACCTCATCGTCAACACCAGCCGCGTCGGTTGCGACAACTCCGCGAAGCTGATCGGCGACGCGGTGTTGCGGTTCTGACGCGAAATCAACTTGGGTCGGCGGGCGGCGCGCGGTAGATTGGCCGCGTGCCGATTCTGGAAATATCCGGTTCACGTCGCCGTGGTCGCCTCGGTGATATTTTTGCCGTGCTGCTGCTGTTGACGGTGACGGGCGGGCTGCTCTGGCTGTGGTGGCACGCGAAACATCCGGCTAAAAACTCCAGGCACAAACCGGCGGCTGCCGCCGTGTCAGCCGCCCCTGTCGCCAAGCCGGAGCGCAAAAAGGAAATCAAACCCATCGTCATCGCGCCGCAAACGACGGCTGATTTTCCACGTCCGGTGCGCGACGCGCTGGAGGCGCAGGTGGCGCTGGCGCGGCGGGCGATTTCGCCGGGTTCGCTGGACGCGGCCATCGGCTCGCAGACGCGCGCAGCTCTCGCGGCGTTTCAGCGCTCAAAAAATCTGTTTGAGTCTGCGTCCTTGGACACGAACACGCGGCCGGTGCTGACGCTGGACGCACCGTTGCTGACGATTTGCACGGTGACGACGAACGATCTCGCCCGTCTGCAGCCGATTGGCAAAACGTGGGTCGCCAAATCAGAGCAATCTGCGCTGGACTACGAAACCATTTTGGAGCTGGTCGCGGAGACGGCGCATTCGTATCCGCTGCTGATTCAAAAGCTGAATCCCGACGTGAACTGGACGAACGTCGTCGCCGGCACCATTTTGAAAATTCCCAACGTGAGCTATCCGGAAGCGCCGGACAAGGCGGCGTTGGTCATCATTCACCTGTCGCAAAAGTATCTCGAGGCGTTTGATGCGGAGACCAATCTGCTCCTGCACTGTCCGTGCAGCATCGCGGCGAAAGTCGAGAAGCGTCCGGTCGGTGAACTGCATGTGAAGGACATCGCGTTTCCGGCGAATTACACGTTCGACCCGGCGGTGTTTCCCGAATCGCCGGAGGCGCAGGCCATCGGGCATAAATTGATTTTGCCGCCGGGGCCGAACAATCCCGTCGGCGTCGCGTGGATCAGTTTGGACCGGCCGGGTTACGGCATGCACGGCACGCCGGCACCGGAGCAGGTCGGGCGTACGGAGTCGCACGGTTGCTTTCGCTTGGCGAATTGGGACGCGGAGTATTTGGTCAAACTTGTTTGGATTGGGCTGCCGGTGGAAGTGTTGCCGTGATGGTGGCCCTCCGCAAGGAGTTCCAAATTTCACCGCAAATTATCATTGCCCGGCGGCGCGGTTCGGTGAAAGCTGTTCGCGAACAAAACCAAAGGAAATTTATGATGACTGGAATTATGTTGGCGGAACCCGGAACCCTCGCGCTGGGATTGATTGCGATCTTGGTCGGCTTGGTGGTCGTGGCCGTCATCGTTGGCGCGATGGCCATCGGCGTTTACAACAAGCTCGTCACGCTGCGCAACCGCTACAAGAACGCCTACGCGCAGATTGACGTGCAGCTCAAGCGCCGCTACGACCTCATCCCCAATCTCGTCGAAACCGCCAAGGGCTACATGGCGCACGAGCGCGGCACGCTTGAAGCCGTCACCGCCGCGCGCAACATCGCCTACGCCGCGTCGAAGGCCGCCGCCGCGAATCCGGGCGACGCCGCCGCGATGAAAAACCTGACCGCCGCTGAATCCGGCCTCGGTGGCACATTGAGCCGCCTGATGATGGTGAGCGAACAATATCCCGACCTGAAGGCCAACCAGAACATGATGCAGCTCACCGAGGAGCTGACCTCGACGGAAAACAAAATCTCCTTCGCGCGCCAGGCCTACAACGATTCCGTGATGGGCTACAACACCAGCCGCGAAGTGTTTCCGAGCAACCTCGTCGCCGGCATGTTCAACTTCGCCGCCGCCGAGCTCTTCGTCGTGGACAAGCCGGAGCAGAAGGATGCGCCCAAGGTTTCGTTCTCGTGAGTTTTGGCGAGAGCGACAAATTTGCGATTTGCGATATACGATTTGCGCGCGGTTGTGAATTGTCAGGCGGCTCGTAAATCGTAAATCCAATATCGTAAATCAACATGGACTTCTTCGCCCGCCAGGATCAGGCCCGCCGCAAGACGAAGTGGCTCGTGCTTTACTTTGTCCTCGCCGTGGCGTTGCTCATCGTCGCGGTTTATTTCGTGGCGCTCGTTGCTTTCGCCGGCGTGCAGGCCAAGGCACATCACGGTTACGACAGCGCGCCGGTGCAACTGACCTTGTGGAATGCCAAGGTTTTCCTCGGCGCGACCCTCGGCGTGCTGGCGGTGATCTTCATCGGCAGCGCCTACAAGACGAACGAGCTTTCCGCCGGCGGCAGCGCCGTGGCGACATTGATGGGCGGACGCCTCGTGAGCCAGAACACTTCCGATTTGAACGAACGCAAGCTGCTCAACGTCGTCGAGGAAATGTCCATCGCCGCCGGCGTGCCCATGCCGCAGGTGTATGTGTTGAATGACGAGCGCGGCATCAACGCCTTCGCCGCCGGCCACACCACCGGCGACGCCGCCATCGGCGTGACGCGTGGCTGCATCGAGATGCTGTCGCGCGATGAATTGCAGGGCGTCATCGGCCACGAGTTCAGCCACATCCTGAACGGCGACATGAAGCTGAACCTCCGGCTCATCGGCATCATCTTTGGTTTGCTCTGCCTCGCCACGGTTGGCCGCATTCTGCTGAACACCCGCGGCGGCAACAGCCGCGATAAAAATGCGCTGCCCATCTTCGGCCTCGCGCTCATCGTGCTCGGGGCCATCGGCGTTTTCTTCGGTCGCCTGATCCAGGCCGCCGTCAGCCGCCAGCGCGAATTTCTCGCCGACGCCTCCTCCGTGCAGTTCACGCGCAATCCCGGCGGCCTTTCCGGCGCCCTCCAGAAAATCGGCCGCTACGGGTTCGGTTCAAAACTGGAATCCGACCACGCGCCCGACCTCTGCCACATGTTTTTCGGCAATGGCCTGGGCGATCCGTTCATGGATGCGTTCGCCACGCACCCGCCGATTCCCGAGCGCATTCACGCGATTGATCCGCAATGGGACGGCAAATTTCCGCCGCTCAAAGAGGAGCAGATTGAAACCGTCAAGCGCGCCGCCCTCAGCGAGCTGGAAAGCCAGCGGCAGAATTCGTGGATGGCCGGCGCGGCGGCGGTGTTGGCCACGCCGGAAACCATATCGCGCCCGACCGGCGTGCCGTTTTTGGATCCCATTCAAACCTCCAAGCTTCGCCCGCCGCCGGTCATCCATACCGCGTCCGTGTTGCCGAGCCTTGGCAATCCCACGCCGCAGCATCTGCGTTACGCCGAGCAGTTGCGCGAGTCTCTGCCGGAAAATCTCAAGGCTGCCGCGCGCGATCCGCTGGACGCCACCGCGTTGGTCTATGCGCTGCTGCTGGACGGCGGCGAAAAACTGCGCGGCGAACAACTGGCGGAGATTGCCAAACGTGTCTCCGACACCCTCTCTACCAAAACCGCCGCGCTGTATCCCGACATCGCCGCCGTGGCGAAGCGCGCGCGCCTGCCGCTCGTCAACCTTGCCCTCGGGGCGTTGCGCAACCTGACGGCGGCGCAGTTCAAACAATTTGCCGACACCTTGGAATGGCTAGCCGGCAGCGACGGGGAAATCCAGTTGTTCGAGTTCGTTCTCCAAAAAATCATTCTCCGGCATCTTGCGTCGAAATTCGGCAGCGCGCCGCCGGTCACGGTGCAATTTTACACGCTCAAGCCGCTCGTGCCGGATTGCGCCTCCGTCTTGTCCGCGCTGGCGAATGTCGGCAGCGCTGACGCCGGCGAAATCCAAAAGGCCTTTGCCGCCGGGGTGCCGTGGCTGCGCGCGCCGGTGGGCGTGCCGCTGGAACTGCAGCCGCGCGAACGCTGCGGCGTGGAAACCATCGGAGCCGCGCTCGACCGGCTGGCGCTGGCCGCGCCCATCATCAAAAAAAACCTGCTGGAAGCCTGCGCTCGCGTGGTGGGTGCCGACGGCGTGATTCTGGAGACCGAGGCCGAACTGCTCCGCGCCGTGGCCGACACACTGGACTGCCCGATGCCGCCGTTGGGCGTGGGCGAGTGACACCTTTTCATTTCGCGCAAAGGCGGTTACTTTGTCCGCGCTTATGGCCGACCCCATTGTCACCATCCGGAACCTGACGAAGCTTTACCGGCAGGGCGAGATTGATGTGACCGCGCTGAACAATGTCTCGCTCGACATCGCGGCGGCGGAATTTCTCGCGCTCATGGGGCCGTCCGGCTCCGGCAAATCCACCTTGCTCCACATCATCGCCGGCGTGGATCGTCCCACCAGCGGCGAATGTCTGGTGCAGGGCGTGGATGTGACGAAGTTGAACGAATCCCAGCTCGCGGACTGGCGCAACCAAAACGTCGGCTTCATTTTCCAGACCTTCAATCTGATTCCCGTGCTGACGGCGGCGGAAAACGTGGAGCTGCCGCTATTGCTGACGCAATTGAACCGCAGCCAGCGTCGCCAGCAGGTCGCGACGGCATTGGAACTGGTCGGCTTGAGCGACCGCGCGAAACATCTGCCGCGCCAGTTGTCCGGCGGCCAGGAACAGCGCGTGGCCATTGCCCGCGCGCTGGTGACGGATCCCAGGCTCATTGTCGCCGACGAGCCGACGGGCAATCTGGATTCGCACAGCGCGCAGGAAGTTTTGGGCGTGTTGCAAGCGCTGCGAAAGGACGCCGGCAAAACCATCATTTTGGTAACGCACGATCCCAAGGCGGCGGCGTTCGGCACGCGGCAAATTCATTTGGAAAAAGGCGAGCTGACCAATTGACCACGGGTTGGTGTGCCGGGTTCCGTTGGATGTGGACTTGAACCAACAGAGATGGTCTAAAATGAAGTTTTGGCACTCCTCCTCGTCGTCGTTCTCGTCCTCGGATTTTTCAGGGATTTCGAGGATGAGGACGAGGACGAGAACGATGCTGATTTGATTGTCGCGCCATTCTCAGACAGCCTCTCATGCTTATTCGAGGGCATTGGCCCGGCAAATCCTGGTATAAACCCCGGCCAGCGGTTTGGCGGTGCGTGGCAATGCTGCCTTGGCAAAATCCACGGCGAGCAGTCCAAACTTTTTGGTGTAGCCGAACTGCCACTCGAAATTGTCCAGCAGCGACCAGTAGAAAAAACCGCGCACGTCCACGCCGGACTGGATGGCGTGGTGCAGCGCGGTGAGGTTTTGCCGCAGGTCGCGCTCGCGGAAATTTTCATTCGCCGAGGCCGAGCCGTGTTCGGTGATGTAAACCGGCAGGTGAAATTTTCGTTGAAGATAGGGCAGGATTTTTTCCAGGCCAGCGGGATAACGCTCCACCATGTCGTCGCAGACAAAGCCGAAATCTTTCAGCGTCTTCACCGGCGCGCCGCTCGCGGGAATCATCGCGCGGAAATGGCGGAACCGCACGCGACCATAATAATTCAGCCCGATGAACGTCGAGGCGTGCCGCCGCCCGCCGCCGAGGAACGCGTCGAGCACGAACTTGTTGAACGTGTAATGGCAGGCAAACGCCGTCGCGCGATCCCACGGGGAAAGCCGATGGTAGGCGTGAAAAAATGTACAGTTTTTCGCGATGCCCACCTCCGGCTTGCGCCCCGCGCAGACGCCGTCGCGGCGGATGATGCGGCTGGCCTGCACGTGGGCGCGCGCCATGTGGTCAATCACGCGGCGAAATTTTCCCAGCTGCCATTTGCGCTGCGGTGGAAAACCGCCGAGCAGATAGGCGACACACGCGTAGGTGTCCGGCTCGTTGAAGGTGTTCCAGAGAAAAACTTTTTCGCGCAGCGCCGGCACGAGTTGCTTCACAAAATCCACGAACGCCGGAATCGTCGCCGCGTTGGTCCAGCCACCGGCGGCATTGATCCACGGCGGATTGGAGAAATGATGCAGCACCACCATCGGCGTGATGCCGGCGGCGCGCAGGCGGTCGAGCAGATCAACGTAGCGCGCCAGCTCGTTCTGGTTCAGCGGTGCGAACGGCGCGGCTTGCAGCCGCGACCACTCGATGCCGAAGCGGTAGGCGTTGGTGCCGAGCTGTTGCATCCACGCGATGTCTTCGGGATAGCGATGGTAGTTGTCACAGGCGATGCGGCAGTGGCCGCCGTCCTGCGCGGTGAAATTTGTCCACTCGTTTTCGATGTGACCTTCCACCTGTGTCGGCGACGTGGCGGTGCCCCAGAGAAAACCCGGCGGAAATTTCAGGATGCCTTCGCTGCTCATCGCGCGGTTTTGACAGCCTGTTCGACGGCTTGAAATAATTTCGCCGGAGCGCTCTCCAGCCACGCGCGGAATTTGTCGGTCGGCAAACGGTCGGGCAGTTCGGCGAGCCGGTCGAGGTTGAAACTCTTTTCGGCGACGCCGAGGCCGAACTGCTGCGCGTCAATGGCGTTGACCTGCTGCTCGACGTTGTTTTCCACCGGCACGAGAAACAGCGGCTTGCCGAGCCACGCGGCTTCGCTCACGGACTCAAAGCCGGCGGTGCAGACGACGTTTTTGCATTCGGCCATCATCCGCAGGAATTTTTCCCCGTCGAGCCGGTGAAACGTCAGCGACGGCGAATGTTGGAATTCCGCCGGCGCACCGGGCTTGTCGTAGAAACAATTCAGCTTCGTTTTCGGATTCGCGTCGCTCCATTTTATGATCTGGTCGGCGTAACCGTGGTTCAACAGATAGACGAGCGTGAAATCGCCCTTGGGATTGGCGGCGAGCGCGAAAAGCTGTTTCCGCAAAATCGGCGGCCCGACAAAAATTCTTTTGGCGGGCAAATCCGGCGCGGCGTAAAGCGAGAGCGCCAGCTTGGTCGCGCGGGCGCCGAGCAGCCAGGTGTAAATTCTCATGCTCACGAGCTGTTTCCAAAGCTGCGGCGTGCGGACGTAGCCGGGATGCTGGAACATGAACTGGTGGCCGATGGCGACTACCGGCGGACGGTTTTTTTTCGTAAGCGCGTAAAAGGCCGCAATCGGCTCGAAGAAATTGATGATTAGGTCCGGCTGGGTTTCGCGGACGATGGCGTCGAGCTGGCGGACGAGGCCGAAATATTTTGGCAGGCTGCCGAGGACGCCGAGCAGCGTGGCGGTGTTGCTGACGGCGCGGCTGTTTTTATATTTGAACTCCAGGGTCGGGAGCTGCCGGACGGGAATCTTCATCGCCGATGAAAAGTATTCCGGAATGGAGCGGTGCGTGCTCGCGCCCAGCGTGACGGCGACGACCTGATGCCCCGCCGCCTCGGCCATTTCCTTGACGGCCATCGCCTGTGTCATGTGACCGCGACCCTCGCCCAGCACGCAGAACATCATTTTCATGGAAGTGGATGAGTTTGATTTTGCCGTCGAAATCTTCAACCAGCGCCGTGCAGCTTTCCACCCAGTCCCCGCAGTTGAGGTATTCCACGCCGTTGATGGTCTTGGTTTCGGCGCGGTGGATGTGGCCGCAGATGACGCCGTTGGCCTCGTGGCTGCGCGCCATCGCGGCGAGCGTGTCCTCGTATTCCGTGACGTATTTTACGGCGGACTTGGCCTTGAATTTCAGATACGCGGCGAGCGACCAGTAGCCGAAGCCGAGCGCGCGGCGCAGGCGGTTGAAATACAGGTTGAAGTCGAGAATCCAGTTGTAAAGGTGCGAGCCGAGCTTTTCGAGCAGGTGGTTGAAATGCGTGAGGCCGTCCGCCTGGTGGCCGTGGATGACGAGATATTTCTTGCCGTCGGCGGCGGTGTGGATGGCCTGGCGCGCGATGGTGACGTTGCCAAATTTCATGCCCATGAATTCCTCGATGAATTCATCGTGGTTGCCGCTGATGTAAATCACCTTGGTCTGCTTGCGACTTTTGCGGAGCAGTTTTTGGATGAGGACATTGTAGTCGTCGCGCCAGAACCAGCGGAACTTCAGTTCCCAGCCGTCAATGAAATCGCCGACGAGATAGAGATATTTGCAATCCACGACGCGGAGAAAATCGAGCAGCTCCTCGACGCGTGCGTGTTTGGTGCCGAGGTGAATGTCGGAAATCCAGACCGAGCGGCAGACCAGCGGCTCGTCCAGGGACAGGTCAAAGTGTTGTTGGTCGGGTGTCATGCTCCGAAAGCATCCGTAATCTGCCTGATTTCAGGGGGTGGGGGCAACTTTCTAATGCGGCTGTCACCGGATATTCACCGGGCTGTCACCGGAATGACACATTCCCGGCATCAAAATCTGCGAACACGGCGTGTCCAAGGCCGGGCGGCGAATTTCCGTGTTCGGAAAAATCCCGCGTCACATTCTGGTGACGTAGCGTGGTTGTCTTCATTCTGAAACTGTTCGGAAAGGGAAATCGCCTTGCTGGGTGAAGTTTTCCACGCCCTGCCTCGTCTGTTCTTGCAGGTCCGAAAACTGTCTTGGTCTGTCTGGTTACTGGAGGTTGTTCCCGATGGCGAAATCTATCATGTCCCCCGTCGAAGTCATTCATCCGAACAATTTGATCTAAAAAATTATGAACACAAAAAACACAATGGGGTTGATTGCCGTGCTGGCGGGCGTTGCCAGCAGTGTCACCGCCGGTGACCTGACCAGCTATGCCACCGGCGACGTGCTGATCTGCTTCCGCAACGCCGGTGCCGGCTACGACTTGGTCGTGGACGCAGGGCCGGTTGCCACGTTCGCCGGCTATGCCGCCAATTCCCGGCATACCGTATCGGCCTACAGTGCGGCGCAACTGGCCGACCTCAACGCCAATTACGGTTCTACCAGTTGGTCGGCCTTCACCTGTCTGGCGGACGGAACGCTGTATGTGACCCGCGCCAACACCAATGCCGTGGTCTATACCCAGACGGCTCCGTTGGCCGAACAGAGCTACGGCATCCAGAGCATCACCGCCGGGCGCATTGGCATGATTCCCACCGGCGCGACCAATTTCTTGGGCAACGCCTCCGCGCCTTATTCTGACAGCACCTTAGCTGCCATCGTTGAAGATGACATCAGTGCCAGCAGTCCAAATTATCTCTCTGGCACCAGCTATCACGACGCCCTGTTCGGCAGCTACGGCAGCGCCACCTTCAACGGCACGCTGACCAAGACTCCCGAAATCACCACGCCGTCGAACTTCAAAAACCTCGGCAAAAACCTCCGCTCGGATTTTTACCAGGTGATGCCCACGGCCACCTATGGTCAGGCGACCATGATTGGTTATTTCGAGCTGAACACTAACGGCACGATGAGCTATGTGGCCTATCCCACGCAGACGCCGGTGATTGAAAAAACCACGTTCGTCCGCACCGGCAACGTGAACACCTTCAACTACGACACCGGCCTCTACGGCACCTACACCCTGCGCGCCACCAACGCCGCCGGCCTGACGGTTCCGCCAACCTCCTGGCCGTCGCTCGGCACCCTATCCAGCGGCGACCTCAACAGCCACGTTGCCACGGACACCACCACCGCGACCAACCGTTTTTACAGCATCACCGCCCAGTAACCGAACCTGAAACCAAGTTTATCAACCACAATATCAACTAAACAAAATACACATCATGAAAACCAAAACGCTCCTCTCGCTGGTGCTCGGCCTTGCCAGTGCCACCTCGCTCATGGCGACCACCGTGGATGTCTATATCACCGGTTCAACTGCCTTCCGTGCCAACGTCTTCACGGCCTGTGCCCGGTTGTATAGCGGCAGCACCCCCAGCGCCATCTACTTTGGCACCTCGGCCATTGGCGGCGACGCCAACAACAATTCTAGCACCGCTTCTTGGTGCATGACCGGCACGCCGGTCACGGGCCTCACCAACATCGGCACCGCCAACACGCTCATCATCCACGCCCTGTTCAACGGCTCCATTCAAGGCATCAAGACGGTTGTGCAGTCCCAGCAGCTCACGTTCCCCGTTGCCAGCGGCACCTTTCTCAGCAACAGCATTGCGGGTCAAACGCCCGTCGCCGGTGTTCCGCTCTATGCCACCTCCTCTACGGTGAACAAGACGCCAACCATCGGCTTCTCGGACAGCTCTGCCGATGCGTGTCCGTTTCCGGCCACCGGCAATTACGCCGAAGAAGAAGTGGCCATTGCACCCTTCGTGATGACCAAGTCCGTGGGCAGCGGCAACGCCGCCCTCGCGGTCTCCAACATCAACAACGTCAGTTGGGAACAGTTGGAATACGGCATCCCGGCCGGTCGCATCCCGCTCTCGGCCTGGACCTACAAGTCGGCGGACACCAACAGCTGGGTCTATCTGTGCCAACGCACGCTTGACTCCGGCACCCGCCGCTGCGAGACCGCCGGCAATTATTACCAGTATGGCGACCCGGTCGGCATCTACCTTTACGACAAGACCAACAACGTCTGGTATGTGCCCACCGTGCTCGCCAACTCTTCCTTTGCCTCCGCGCCCAACGGCGTGGCCGGTCCGGCGGGCCTGGCTAATGCCAACCTTGGCTGGGGTTACGGCTATGTCGGCGGCGGTGACATCAAGAACTCCCTCAACCTGACCGGCACCAGCAACCAGGCCATCGCCTATCTGTCCTTCAATGACGCCAAGGGCGTCGGCGCGTCCAATTGGGCGAACGTCGTTTCCTTCAACGGCATCTGGCCCACGGCGGCGGGCGCGGGTGTCCACGGCAACACCGGCACCAACGACTTTTCGCCTATCACCTCCGGCTACTATCCGTGCTGGGGCAAGGAAGTGCTCGTCCATCTGGTTGATCCTACCCAGTTGACGGTCAACGACCAGACCATCACCAAGACCCAGATTGGTAGCCAAACCACGCCCGGCAGCTTCCTCGGGGTGTTCAACGCCCAGACCCTCATCAACGGCGGCTCGCCGCTCGTGGGTAGCATCGAGAACGAAATCGAGTTGAGCAAGGCCAGCGCCACGGCCATCCGCTTGAGCGATATGCAGTCCAAGCGCGGAAACGTGGGCGGCATCATCGCGCCGTTCTGATTCTTTGGTTGGAGTTGTCAACCCTCGGTGCGGCTCGGCTGCACCGGGGGTTTTTGTCAGCTGCTGGACTTGGACTTGGCCCGTGATTTTGGTGTCTTTCTGATTGCCATGAATACTTTGCTCGTTAAATCCGTGCCGCTGGGCGATTTTGTGGAAATCAGCGTACTCACGCGCGGCTGGGAAACCGAGCTTCATGCACTCGTCAACCAGAAACTCCCCATCAAGTTTGACATATATCCACGGTCCGGCATTCCGCTGGAAATTCAGAGTCTGCTCCAGCAGCAGGGCTATTCTTCTCAGGTTCCGAAAAACGATCGCTGGCAGCATTTTCTGGTGCCCAATTCCATCCAGCCGGCCGCTGTCCAAATTTAATTGCCCGGGGGGCGCCTGTACTCCCCGATCAAAACTGGAATACGAAGTCCACGGCCCCTCCAAAGGCCTCGCCATTCGGGACAAATAGGTCTTGCCTCAAGGGGCAATTTTCTTGAGGTGTTTTTTGATTTTATCGAGGGATTTGCGCAGGTTGGAATCGCTGGGATCCAATTCCAAGGCCTTGGTGTAATCTGCCGCCGCACTTTTGTAATCATGCTTGCGTTGCTCAATGATGCCGCGATTGCGGTAGGATTCGGCATTGGTGGGATCGAGTTCGATGGCCTGATTCAAGTCGGCAAAGGATCCGTCGGCATCATCTTTCACATATTTGTCCTGGGCTCGGGCGCAGTAAATCCGGGACAGGTTTAAGTTGATTTGGGCAACCTCGTCCCGGTCGGGCTTGAGCGCCTTGGCCCGGCTAAAATCGGTGAATGCACCGTCCCAGTCGCGCTGGCTGACCCTGGCAACACCGCGATTGAACCGGGCCTTGAGGTTGGCCGGATCAAGTTGAATGGACTGGTTGAAGTCAGCCAAACCGCCATCCGGGTCGCCTTGGGTGTTTTTGGCAATGCCGCGCAGGCAATAGGCGTTGGCGTTGGTTGGCTGGAGTTCGATGGCCTTGGTGTAATCGGCAATTGCGCTGTCCAAATTGATTTTGGTGCTGCCGGAATTGGCCGGGTCGAACCGGCTCTGGAGACAGCGGAGGTAGCCACGATCTAAATAGGCTTCGGCCAGGCCGGGGTTGAGCTCGATGGTTTTGCTGTAATCGGCCAGGGCGGCTGCCATCTGCTCCGCCACGGCGTCGGTCACCAGCAGCGTCTCCCAATTTTTGCCCGACTTGCACTCGACGCTGGCTCGCTGAAAATAGGCCTGCCAAGAATCCGGTTTCAACTCAATGGCCTGACTGTAATCGGCGATGGCCCCCGCCTGATCGCCGTTGGCGGCCTTCGCATTGCCCCGGTTGAGATAATAATTGGGATGATCCCGTTTCAGTTCGATGGCTTTGCTATAATCGGTAATTGCGCCCGCCAGGTCATGCTTGGCTTTTTTCGCCATGCCGCGGTCGTAATAGGCCACATTCGAATTTGGGTTTTGGTCGATGGCCTTGGAGTAATTGGTGATCGCGCCGTCCCAATCACCTTGCCGATAGCTCACATTGCCATCCTCCACCGCATCGCCCCAGGCTCGCATCGCAACGAGCGATAGAAACGAGCACCCGAGGAAAATTCGCTTCATGGGACGTTCTTTCAAAACTGTGGCAGCCGACGTAAGGAGGCTCCATATGCCTTGTATTTCGCGAAGTTTGAGCCTCGTTACTACGGGGTTTTGAAAAAGGCTCATGGTTTTGAATGTATATTTTTCGCCGAGGCTCGTCCGCAATTTTTTTTTGCCAAAGAACGGGTGTTACCTCCCGTCAATTGCGGAGTGGGGGCATGAGAGACTGTCTGAAATTGGTGTGACAACCACATCGTCCTCGTTCTCCTCCTCCTCCTCGAAATCCCCAGAAATTCCGAGGACGAGGACGAGAGCGACGAGGAGGAGGAGCACCAAAACTTCTTTTCCAGACAGTCGCTGAGGCAGGTGGCGCTCATTTTCGGTGGTGATACATGAGGCGCAGCACCTCTGCCAGCACTAGCCCCAGTGCCAGCGAAAAGGCCACCGTGAGCACCAGGATTTTCCCGTTCTTGCGTCGTTCCCAAACTTGCTGGCGGCCGAACATCAGCCGGCCGACGAGGTTGTAAATCAGTTGCATCAAAAAAGCATTGAATGAAGTTTTTTCGCCGCGCCGCCGCCGGGTTCACGCCGCCGGGGTTTTTTCCTCCGTCCACTCCAGCGACCGCGCGGCGGTGTAGTCATCCACAAACGCCACGTCCACCGGCTCGAACTGTTCCATCAGCTCGTCCATCTCCGTGACCAGGATCGTGTCCGCCACCGTCGCCTCCACCGCGATGGCCCGGGTCGCCGAGTGGAAGATGCCGATGGTCGGCTGCCATTGGACGAGCCGTTTCACGCAGCCGCAAAAATCGGCGAAGGCGTCGCTGAACGCCGCCGAGCGCCGCCAGACCGCGGGCTTGGCCTCGCAGACCGCCTTCACTGCCAGATACATGGCCAGCTTGCCGGGAAGCAGATTCTCCATGCGACAGTCTAACCCGTCGGCAATTCGTGGCCAGCGACGGTTGCGTGAATTCTTCGCGTCAATCGCGTGAACACGTTTTTTCGCCCGTCGTCGCCAACTGGCGCTTTTCGGACATTGTAAAATCAATTATGTCACCGGATTGTCACGGAACGGAAACCGGACAGGCACAATGCTCCGGCAATATGCCCGTCCTGATGGCCATCGAACGACATCTCATCCTGCAGGAAGTCACGCTCGTGCCGTCTGGCGAATGGTCGCCGGACGCGCCCGGCTGGACCGCCGTGCGCGTGGCGGATGGCTTGGGCTACTGGCTCCAGGGCGGCGGCGCCAAAGAGTTGAAGGCCGGCGACGGTTTCGTTGTGGCCGCCGGCACGCCGCTGGTTTTGCGCGCCAGCCAGTTGGCCGCGCTCAAGCTGGAATTTTTCTGCGTGCAGCCGCAGTTCCTCAACGGCCTCATCACCGTCACCGAGGGGCACCAGTTGAATCAGGCGGGGAAACTCGCTTCGGCCCGCGTCATCGCCTTCGCCGCCGGCGATCCGGTCGGCCAGAAATTCGCCCGCCTCGTCGCGCAGCCGCATCGCGAAAATTTGACGATGCGCTCCGCGCTGCTGCAGCTCTGGTCGCAGGCCGTGGCCGGCGTGCTGGCCGCGCCGCCCGCCGAGGAGCACGGCCACCGGTTGAGCGAACGTTTCCACCAGCTCGTTGCGCAGATGCCGGACGCGGAGTTCGCCACGCGCCCGCTTTCGGAGCTGGCGGCGCAGTTGCATTGCAGCGAGCGGCATTTCAGTCGGCTCTTCCGCGCGGAGTTCGGCGTGCCGCTGCGCAAGCGCCAGACCGAATTGCGCCTTCAGCGCGCCCGCCAGCTGCTCGCGGATGCCAATGCAAAAATCATCAACGTCGCCTACGAAAGCGGCTACCGGCACCTCGGACTTTTCAACGCGATGTTCAAGAAACGTTTCGGCGTCACGCCGAGTGAATGGCGGCAGCAGAATCTTTCCGCGCCGGCGAAAACCCCGTCCCGGCGTCCCGGCGCTGCGCTCGTCGCGTGGTTGCTGTTGCTCGCGGCGTTCCTGGTGCCGCACGCGTCTGCCGAAACCGCCGCGACCAATGCGGTGGCGAAATTCAAGGTGGAAAAATACCTAGTGTCCGGCAATACCGTGCTGACGCCGCCGTCTCTTGGAAAAGTTTTCACCAACGTGCCGCAGGCGTTTGGCACCAATGTCGCGTTCACCGATATCCGTGCCGCGCTGGGCGAATTGCAGATGGCGTATCGCGAGCGCGGCTTTGTCACCGTGTCCGTGGCGCTGCCGCCGCAGAAGCTCACCAACGCCACGGTGAAGGTGAAAGTCACCGAGGGGCGGCTGGCCGACATCCGCGTGCAAGGCAATAATTGGTTTACCACGCCGAACGTGCTGCGCGCGCTTCCGAGTCTGCACACGAACATGCTTTTGAATTCGCACGTCTTCCAGCACGAGCTGGACCGCGCGAACGCCAACCGCAACCGGCAGATTTATCCCGTCATCGGCCCCGGCCTGGAGCCGGGCACGAGTGAGCTCACTTTGAAGGTGAAGGACCGTTTTCCGCTCCACGCGCGGCTGGAGATCAACAACCAGGCCACGCCCGGCACGCCGGAATTCCGCGTTAACGCCAGCGCGCAATACGACAACCTCTGGCAGCTCGAACACCAACTCGGCCTGAGCTACAACTTTTCCGGCGTGGACTACAAGGCGTATCAGCGCGGTTCCATCTGGGGCATGGACACGCCGGAGATTGCGAACTACAGCGGCTATTATCGGCTGCCGCTCGGCCCGCCCGTTTCCGTGCAGACGCAGGTGGATCAGAGCGGCGGCAATTTCGGCTACAGCGAGATCACGCACCAGTTCCGCCTGCCGCCGCCGACCGGGCGGCCGGAGCTGACGCTCTACACCAGCCGCTCCACGACCGACACCGGCACGGTGCTCGGCGCGCGCACCAACATCATCACCACGCCGCTGCTGGCCATTGACCGGCAGGACGCCGGCGAAAACCTTTCGCTTAACGCCGGCGCCGGCGCGAAACTTTCCCTGCCGCTGCCGGCCCTCGGCAACCTCGCCTCGACGCTCACGGCGGGCATTGATTACAAGCGCTACCAGAACGCCAGCTACAACACGAACATCTTTTACGCCACGACCTACATCACCAATTCCGACGGGTCGATCCAGACCATTGGTTCGACCGTGCAATCGCCGCAAAAGACGCGTTTCTCCGAGGTGGATTACTTTCCATTGAGCCTCGGTCTCGTTTGCTCGTTGCCTGATCCGTGGGGCAGCACGATGTTCAACGCGCAGGCGAATTACAACCTCGGCGTCAGCGGCGGCCACTTCGGTGCGTCCATCGCGCGGGTCGGCACCAACGCGATGATGTTCCCCGGCGTCGCGTATTCCACCAACGCGCCGAACCGCTACTTCAGCGTCACCGCCGGCGCATCGCGCGAACAGCGGCTTTACCAGGACTGGACGATGCTGATCCGCGCCGACGGCCAGTGGACGGACCGGCCGCTGTTCAGTAACGAACAATTTGCGATGGGCGGCAGCGCCGGCGTGCGCGGCTACAGCGACGGCGTGACTTACGGCGACACCGGCTGGCGCGTGTCCATCGAGCCGCGCACGCCGCTCGTGAACATCGGCATGGTGGACGGCGACATTCCGTTTTGGGTGCGCGCGTCGGTGTTTTTGGATTACGGACAAGTCTCGCTGCTTGACGGCTATTACCAAAAATCCTCGGTGCTGGCGGAAGGGCCGGGCATCAGTCTGACGCCGGGCAACCCGCGCCGGTTGGATTTTTGCGGCACTGGCTGGACGATTACCGGCAACATCGGCAGCCACCTCGACGCGCGGTTGACGATGGGTTTCCCGCTCATCAACAACGGCAATCTGCCCAACTGGAGTCCGCAGCATTACCTGCACGTTTATTTTGCGATCGGCGCGCAATTCTAAAAACCGTTTATGAAAGCGAAAATATTTCTTCGCCCGTTCGGAAAAATCTTCCGCCGCGACACGTTGCTGCGCCGCGCGGTCGCGGCGGGCGTCGCGCTCGGCTTTTCGCTGAACGCGCTGGCGAATCCGTTTGGCATGATTGTGCAGAACGGCAGCGCGTCGTTCACGTCCAGCGGCTCGCGCCTCACCGTCACCGCTGCCAACAACACGCTGCTGAACTGGCAGAGCTTCAACATCGCGCCCGGCGAAACCACGACGTTCGTACAGCCTTCATCCGGCTCCGTCGTGTGGAACCAGATTGGCGGCCAGAGCCCGACGCTGATTTACGGCAGTCTGCAGGCGAACGGTGTCGTCATTTTGCTGAACTCGTCTGGATTCTATTTCGGGCCGAATTCATTTGTTAGCGTCGCCGGCCTCGTTGTCTCCACGGCCAACTGTATGCCACCGCAAAATTCCGGCGGCGCGTGGGAGTTCAACGGCCCGCCGCCGCTCGCGAGCATCGTGAACTATGGTTCCATCAAGGTCGGGCAGGGTGGTAGCGCGTTTCTCATCGCGGATCAGGTGCAGAATTTCGGCAGCATTTCCGCGCCCGGCGGCACCATCGGTTTCGCGGCGGGACAGACGGTGACGTTGAGTGAGCGCCCCGATGGTCGCGGCATGAGCATGAACGTCACGCTGCCGCAAGGCTCGGTGGACAACTACGGCAACGTCGTCGCCGACGGCGGCACCATCGCGCTGAACGCGAAGGTGGTGAATCAGGATGGACTGCTCCAAGCCAACTCGGTACAGAATCAAAACGGCACGATTGAACTTGTCGCTTCCGATTCAGTGAACCTCGGTGCGGACTCGCAAATCCTCGCGCAAGGCGACGCTTCGGCGGGCGGCAGTGCCGGCGGTAACGTCACGATTCAGGCGGGCAACACATTCAGCGATACGACGGGCAGCGCTATTTCCACCGCCGGCGGCGCAAACGGCGGCAACGGCGGCAATGTGGAGATCAGCGCGCCGAACGTTGCGTCGCTCAATTCGACGATGGACGCGACGGCGCAGGTGGGTTGGACCGGCGGGACATTTTTCCTCGACCCGGTGAACATCATTCTCGGCACGAGTTCCGGCTCTGGCATGATCAACGTCAACACCGCATTCGCCGGATTTTCCAGCATCCAGTTGCAGGCGTCCGGCAACATCACGCTCGCCGACGGCACGGCGTGGGACTTGAGCGGCACTACCGGTCAAACGACCGGCGCGCTGACGTTGCAGGCCGGCGGCAACATCGCCATCGGCGATGGCGCAAGCATCTCGGATGCGAACAATTGGTCGGTGTCGCTCGCGGCGGGATATAATGTTGTGAGCCACACCTGCACGCCGGGCACCGGCAGCATCGTGCTCAACGGCAGCGGCGAAATTCAGACTGCTGCGGGCGGCATCAATTTGCAGGCCGGGCAGGACATCACGGTGAATTCCGGCTACGTCATCACCACCGGCGGCGGCAGCATTTACGCGCATGCGTTGGTCGGCAGCATTGACTGCGGCTCGGACGCGCAGGGTTATTTTTTCGTGCCGAACGCTACGGCCATCGGCTCGGCCTATAATTTAAGCAAGGGCCTCGGCGGCATCAGCACGGCGGCGGGCGGCAACGTGACTCTAGTTGCGGGCGGCAACGTGACAAGCGTGCTGCCGGGCAATAAGGGATATTATTACGACGGTGATTTTTATTCGGCGGTCGGTAGCGGCTATACCACGGCGGGCTGTGGTGCCTACGGCAAGCAGGCCGGCAATGTCACCATCGTCGCGGGCGGCGATGTGACGGGAAATTATCTCGTGGCCAACGGCACCGGCAGCATTTACGCCGGCGTGCTGATGGATGCCAATGGTAATCCCATTTCCAATGGTTCCGGCGGTTACACGCTCGGTATCACCGGTAATGCGGGCAACAGCCAGCAAAGCCCAAACCTTCGGCTTGGTCTTGTCAGCGGCGGCTGGAATGTGACGGCGGCGCACAACATCTGCTTGCAGGAGGTTTACAATCCCAACGGCCTCTTCAACGTGAGCGGATCGGCCAGCGTGAAACATTTGTTCGATTATGGTGCCAGCGATTATGTGAATCTCACCGCCGGCAACCTCGTGCAGTTGGGTGCATCGTCCTCGGCGCTGACGCGCGTGGACACGTCGCTCAAGGTGCCGGTGATTTATCCCGGCATTCTCACCGTCAATGCTGGCGCTGGCGGCGTGATTTTGAAGGGCGACACTTTTTACAACAAACTGATTTTATTCCCGTCGCCCCAGGGCAGCCTCATCATCAACACCACGGACGGCGGTTCGTTGTCCAGCAGCCTGCCGGCGGTAGGAGGTTCACCGCCGCTTTTCGACATCATCGTTTCCGACAGCGGCAGCCAGCGGTTCACCTCGTCCGGCACGTTCGGTTTGAATGACCACGCGACCACGCCGGTGCATCTGGGCAGCGAAACGCCGGTGGAACTGAACATCTCCGGTGACATGAATTTGGTGATGCTCTCTTCGCCCGAGGCCGCGCAGATCAATGTCGTCGGCAACCTGAATAACTGCGGCTTCGAAGGCATGAACCTCGCCAACTCCGACATCACCAGCATCATGGTCGGGTTGAGCGCCAGGCTGAACATGGAGAGCCTGGGTATCTTGAACCCCGCCACCGACAGTGGCTTGATCATCGGCGGAAACATCAACAACCGCAGCGCGTTCACCTCGGTGAACTTGAGCACCGTGGCCGGCTCCGCGCCGCCGGACTTGTCGCTGCTCAACCACGCCGTTGGCGGCGCGGTTTCCGGCGCCGAATTGGCCGCAAGTTTTTCCTATAACCCCACGACTCACGTTTTGACCTACCAGCGCATTCCCGGCGTCAGCCTCGCGACGGCGTTGAGTGAGCTGGAAAATTTGCCGGTGCAGGTTTATGTCAACGGTCAGCCGCAATGGCAGGACCCGCCCGCCAACACTATTCCCGTCACGACCACGGTTTCCGTGCTCAATCCGGCGGACGCCGCCGCGCTGCTCGCCGCCTACAACGCCGCCGGCCCCGTGCCCACCGGCAATCCCGGCTACATCATCGGCGGTGGCGGCCAGTTCAACATCGCCGCCGCGAACATGGACCTTGGCACCACGCCCGGCATCCAGTCGCAGGGCGTCGGTTTTTATCAGGACAACAACGGCAATTACCCGCTCGCCAATTTGTTCACCAAGGGCGCGGATATCAACATTGACCTCACCGGCAATCTCACGATGTATTCCAGCGCCATCGCCTCGTTGAACAGTGGCAATATTAGCGTTTATGCCGGCGGTTCAATCGACGCCGGTTCGTCTGACTTCACGGTCAATTCTGCCGGCGCACGCGGCATTTACACCGCCGGTCAGGGCAACGTCACCGTCATCGCGGACGGCAATGTAAATGTCAACGGCTCTCGCATCGCCGCCTACGACGGCGGCAATGTCACCGTCGAGTCGTTGAACGGCGACATCAACGCCGGCACCGGTGGCAGCGGCTTTGTCATCGTCTATGACTACGTCGTGGATCCGGTCACGCATCAGGTCACGTCGTATGCGCCGACCATTCCGGGCAGCGGCATTCTCGCCACCACGTTCCCGACGGACACGGGCCGCGCGGTCGGCAACATTCTCGTCGAGACGCCGAATGGCAACATCAACGCCAGTTCCGGCGGCATCGTGCAGTTGCCGCTCAACGGCGTGACCGGCGGCAATTCGCTCGTGGAAGTTCTCGCCGGTAGCCAGTTGCAGGATGCCAGCGGCAATCCGGTTTACGCCGAAAATATTTACAGCGGCACACCCGTGCAGATTTCACCTGGTCGCAACATTGACGCCGAGAACTCCGGCGTCATCGGCAACAACGTCAAGCTTGTTGCTTCCGGCGATATTAAAGGTGTCATTTTTGCCCGGCAGAACATTGACTTGAGCGCCGTGCAGAACGTCAGCGTCACCGCGTTGGCCGAGGGTTCCGTCAGTGCCAGCGCTGGCGGCTCCATCTCTGGCACCATCATCGGCGTCGGCGGCGTCAGCGCCAGCGGCGGCAGCATTGACGCGAGCCTCGAATCCAACAACGCCGTCACCGGCGACACCAGTGGTTCCAAGGGGCTTGGCCAGAGCAACACGGCTGGCGGAGCAAGTCAGGGCTTGGGCAACGATGATGTGGCTAAGGCTGCCACTAAGTCCGGCGAAGGCGACGATGATTTGAACAAAAAGAACACGAAGGGAATTGCCCTTGCGCAGAAGGTGAGCCGGGTGACGGTGATTTTGCCGGGGACGAAGAAGATTTCCGAGCGGGCTGGGAACAGCAACCCGCTGTGAACTTGCCATCAACTTAAAACTGAAAACCAAAAATTAATAACCTATGATCCAACCGATATTGGCCAATGCGGCCGTCTATGCCATCGAGAACGCGACGACCGAGGGCAAGATCACCGTGCTCGTCCTGCTCGTGCTGTCGCTGTTCAGCTGGACGATCATTATCACGAAGTTCCGGCAGTTGACCATCGCGCGGAAGGCGACGAAGAAGTTCATGGCCGCTTACATCAGCACGCGCGACCCCATGGACATCAAGAAGCGCGGCGAGGAGTTTGAAGGCGCGCCGGCTTACGCACTTTACGAGCGCGGTGCGGAGGAGGTGCTGTATCACCTGAAAAACAATCCGGTGGAAATCAAAAACCCGCTGCCGGTTCAGGGCGTGGGCGATGGCAACACGGACCACTTGGCCAAGGCCAACACTACCAAGATCAGCGTTTCGTCCTACGAGGCGGTGAAGGTGGTGTTGGAAGAAGCGGCGGCGGCGCAGGCGATGTCGTTGGAGAAGGGGATGATTGTGCTTTCGACGGCGGTGGCGGGCGGGCCGTTCATCGGTCTGCTGGGCACGGTGTGGGGCGTGATGAGCACGTTCGCGGGCATTGCCGCGTCGAACTCGGCGAGCCTCACGGCAATGGCGCCCGGTGTGGCCGCCGCGCTGGTCGCGACCGTCACCGGCCTGCTGGTGGCGATTCCGGCGATGTTCGGCTACAACTTCATGGTGACGACCATCCGGCATTTGACGCAGGAGCTGGACGGCTTTGCCTCGCGCTATGCCAACCAGATCGAGCACGCCTACGTGGACAACCGCGACATCGAGGACAAAATCGCTGGCGCGTTGAAACGGCATGAATCGTCGGCGCCAACGCAGTTCTAGGAATCGTTTCATGAAGAAGTGTTCCAAAACGGCGCACGAGTCGCTGACGGAGCTGAACATCACGCCCCTGCTGGACCTGGCGTTTGTGTTGCTGGTGATCTTCATCATCACGACCATTCCGCCGGTGAAGGACATGGACCTGAAGCTGCCAACGGCGTCGAAGCACCAGAAAGATCCGCCGCACAAGGCGCGCTACATTTCGGTGCCGGCCAATGGCAACCTGTTCATTGATCGGGAAGAGGTGAAGGTGGTGGATTTGCTGGGCAAACTGATCAGCCTGCGGACGGACGACCCGGATTTGAACATCATCGTGCGCGGCGACGGCAAGACGAAGTATAAACAGATCCGCGCGGTGCTGGACATCTGCCAGCAGGCGAACATTGTGAAAGTGGATTTGGCGACGGAGATAAACAAATGATCCCGCAATCGCAGCCGAAAAAGAAAAAGAACTCATCGAAGGCGAACCTCGTCATCTCGACGATCTTCCACGCCATTCTGGTGGGGGTGATGTTTTACTTTGCGGCCAAGGAAGGGTTGTTGGGCAAGAAAGTGCAGAAGATCGCGGTGGAGATGGTGAAGGAAAAGAAGCCTGAACCGGAGAAGCCCAAGCCGGAGCCGCCGAAGGTGGAACCACCGAAGATCGAGACCCCCAAGATCGAGGCCCCGAAGGTGGAGACGGTGAAAGCGCCGCCTACGATGGCCCCGCCGGTGGTGGCCCCGCCAGCCAACGATGTGCCCAGCTTTGAATTTGAAGGCGGCAAAGCGGTGAACTCGGAGTCGGATCCAGTGCAGCTTTACAAGGGATATCTGGAATACACGCTGCGTTCCAAGTGGAACCGGCCGGAGAATATGGACGATGACAAATACGTCGCAGAAGTGGCGGTGAACGTGGACAAGCAGGGGAACCTCAGCCACCCGAACTGGCTGAAAGGCAGCGGCGACCCCAAATGGGACCAGTCGGTGAAGGACGTGTTCAAGGCGGTGGCGAACATCGACCGGCGACCGCCGACGAACTTTCCGCCGGATGTGGTGATTCGATTTGACGTGCAGGAAGAGACCGAACCGGTGATGACGCCATGAGCTTGAAGAAAACATCCCAACGCAGCCACGGCACGATGACGGAGCTGAACATCACGCCGCTGCTGGACCTGGTGTTCGTGTTGCTGGTGATCTTCATCATCACGACGCCGCAATTGGTGAACAACTTGGAGATCAACCTGCCGTCGGGGAAGCCGCCGCCGGCGGACAACAAGCCGAAGCCGAAGCCCGGCCGCATTGAAGTCGATGCCCAGGGCCGGATCACGCTCAACGACGCGGTGGTGACGGTGCCGCAGTTGAAGGACAAGCTTCAGCAGATGAAAACCGCCAATCCCGATCTCGGCGTGGTGGTGAAAGGCGCGGATGAGACCGATTACCAGATCATGGTCAGCGTCATGGACACCCTCCGCCAGCTCGACATCACCAAGATGGGCCTCGCCACCGAGTGAGAATCTCCGAATCCCGATTCGCGCGTTGAACCCCTGAACCAAGTTCCCGGGAGCGCCGGCATCCTGCCGGCGAGTTCCATGGTTCATGAGGCGATTTCCCCGAACGATTCGCGCATTGATTTCCTGAACCCTCTTGTGGCCGGGCCATGTCGAGACGCTGGGAACGTTTCTCCCTCTCCGCGTTTGACCGGGGCAGAGGGGGCAAATGGGGATGGCATCAGTTGTTACTGGCATCATCGGCGGCCTGATTTACGGGCTTTCACGTTTGCCGGATTTTTGGTCTCGATCGTGATACTACTGCCTCCTTGGTGTGAAAGTCGGATATCAGCCTGCCGAAGCACTCTTTCCAAACCTGTGAATTGAAGCCGGCTGTGGGTCGGTCCCGGATTGGAGGTGAGGTGTATTGTTGTATAAAAAATACAAAAATAGGCTTGCCTTCTTGACCGCCTTGGCTAGGGTGGTCACATGCTGACGGAATCTCTTCCCCTGAAGTGGGAAGTTCGCGGGCGGCTCTTCGCTCTGGGAAGGGGGGCGCCGGCCGGATGTGGGGGGCAAGCCCGCCGACCTTTACCACCGCCAAAAATGAAACTGGTAAAGAAAAGGTAAAGAAAAGGTAAAGTTTTGGATGCTGTATCAAGCACTTACAACAATTGAGTCTGGCCATGGTAAAGAAAAAGTCAGGTGGGGAGCGATGCCTTGATGCGGAAGAGACGTGCCTTGGGCCGTCCGCTGGACAGCCTCCCCGGGATGGTAGGACGCGTCACTCCGTGCGCGCCGTCGGTGGTAAACACTTTCAAAACTCCACCTTCTGGCCGTGTCACCTTTTGTCACTTTTTTGCACATCCAAAACCGGGTGACAAAAAGGGACAAATCGTGCCAAAAAGTGCCAAAAAGTGACATTGGGTTTTGTGTCGTCACCCGGCAATCGCCAAAGCGTGGCAGCCGACGTGAGTTGCCTGTTCCATTTGGACCTGCTCACGGACCTTGATGTGAATAGAATAAGCAATTTATCATAAATGACTTACGTGGCATATTATGGAAAGGAGGCTCAAATAAAAGCCGGTCGTGATTAACCCATCGCCGGTAGAAAGGTAAAGCGGATCGGTGGGGCGAGCGTTCCCTGCGAGCCGGGTTGACCCTGCGCGGTTCGTCGCCCATTCATTTTCGGTAATCACCGGTATTCTCCCGGTGTGCTATGCCGTCTGGCCGCCGGCCGAATCGAACGGGGCGGTGCTGGCTTTTTGCCGCATGAGCGGGTTTTGCCAGCGATTTGCCGCTTTCCACCCATTTGAATCAATGCTACAGAACGTGTCGTCCTATGGTTGACAAGTGAGATGACCATCCCAACCTTCATTTTCAAAAACGCCCTGCGCAACAAGCGCCGCGCGTTGCTCTCGGTGTCCAGCGTGGCGGCGAGTTTGTTTCTGCTGGTGACGTTGCAGGTGGCGTTGCGCGAGCTGACGCAGCCGATGGAAAGCGCCGGCGCGGAACTGCGCGTGGCGGTGCGTAGCAAGATTTCCATCGCGAATTTCCTGCCGGCGCGGCAGCGGTCCATCATCGAAAGCATGCCGGGGGTCGAGGCCGTGTCGCCGTTCACCTGGTTCGGCGGCGAGTATAAAAACGAGGGGGCGATGAGCTTTGCGCAGTTCGCGGTGGAACCCAAGGCGATGCGCCGCGTGTTTGTGGAGGCCAAGATGCACGAGGGGGCGTGGGACGCGCTGGAGCGGGAAAAGAACGGCTGTATCCTTGGCCAGATCACGGCGGATAAATATCACCTTCAGGAAGGTGACCGGTTTTCGCTGAACAGCACGATTTTTCCCGGTGCGCTGGAGTTCAAGGTGGTGGGCATCTATCACGGCACGCCTGACGACCGCAATATGTTTTTCCGGCACGATTATCTGGACGATTCCATCGGCTATCCCGGACTGGTCGGCATGTGGTGGCTCAAGGTGAAATCCGCCGACGACATGCCGCGCGTGATTGACGCCATCAACAAGACTTTTGCCAACACCTCCGCCGAGGTGCGCGCGGAAAGCGAACGGGCGTTCGCGCTGTCCTTCGTGTCCATGTTCGGCAACATCAAGACGCTGGTGGCGTCCATCAGTTCGGTGGTGGTGTTCACCCTCGTGCTGGTGACGGCCAGCACGATGAGCATGGCCATCCGCGAGCGTTTCCGCGAACTGGCGATCCTCAAGGCGCTCGGTTTCCGGCGGCGCGAGTTGTTCGCTTTCATCCTCGCGGAAAGCTTCGGCCTGTCCGCCGCCGGCGCGGTCATCGGCATCGGTGCGGCCTACTGCGCCTATACCTACGGCAACATCAACCAGATGACGCACGGCATCTTCGTGACCTTCGAGGTGACGCCGCGCATCATCGGTTATTCCGCGCTGGTGGCGGCGGTGCTGGGCATCGTCTCGGCCATCGCGCCGTCGCTCGCCGTGGCGCGGATGAGCGTGGTGAATGGCCTAAAAACATTGGATTAAAATGGCTTTGCCGCTGACTTACAATTTCCGCAACGTCATCGTCCGCTGGCGCGCGACGCTGGCAACCGTGCTGGGCATTGCGCTGGTCGTCGCCGTGTTTGTGCTGGTGCAGGCGCTGGCAACCGGCCTCGAAAAATCCGCGATGAACACCGGCGACCCGCGCAACGTGATGATCGTCCGCAAAGGTTCCACGGCCGAATCGAGCAGCCAGGTTTCACTCCAGCAATTCCAGACGATCCGCTACTGGCCGCAGATTGCGCGCGACGAAAACAACCAACCGCTCGTCTCCGCCGACGTGGTGGCGCTCATCAGCCAGCCGCGCCTGGATGGCAAGGGCGAGGCCAATGTCTCCGTGCGCGGCCTTACGCCGATGGGAAGATTTTTGCGTCCGCAGGTGAAGCTGGTTTCCGGCCGCTGGTTCGTTCCCGGCAAACGTGAGGTCTCCGTCAGCACCAAAATGGCGCAGCGGTTTTCCAACTTTCAAATTGGCAGCCGCTTCAAGACGGCGGCCAACTGGCTGACTGTCGCCGGCGAATTCGACGGCGGCAACAGCGCGTTCGATTCCGAGGTGTGGATGGACGCCGACGAGGCGCGGACGATTTTCGACCGGGAAAGATATTCCAGCCTGCTCGTGCGCGCCGCCAGCCCGCCGGCCGCGCTGGAAATCGCCGCGCGGATTGACGCCGACAAACGCCTGCCGTTGCGCGCGGATTCCGAGGTGGAGTATTACGCTAAGCAGACGGCGACGGCGATGCCCATCAAAATCCTCGGCAACTTTCTCGCCACCGCCATGTCCATTGGAGCGGTGTTTGCCGCGATGAACACCATGTATGCCAGTGTCGGCTCGCGCACGCGGGAGATCGGCACGCTGCGGGTTTTGGGTTTCCGGCGGCGGACGATTCTCGCCAGCTTCATCATCGAAGGCGCGCTGCTCGCGGCCATCGGCGGCGTGTTGGGCTGCCTGCTGGCGCTGCCGATGCACGGCGTTTCCACCGGCACGATGAGCTTCAACACGTTCAGCGAAACCGTTTTTCAGTTCCGCATCACGCCGTGGCTGGCGGCGAAGGGAATCATCTTCGCCATCGTCGTTGGCATCGTCGGTAGTCTGTTGCCGGCTATCCGTGCGTCGCGCCTGCCGGTCATCGCGGCGCTGAAGTCGGTGTGATCTGAAATGGTAGGGCTGACCTGCCGGTCAGCCATCCCCGACGGCACCGCAGCGCCGCCCGACCAGCGAACGGAAATTCCCAGCAAAATCACGCTCGCAGTTCCGCCTGCAACTGCGTTTTCAGCGCGGTCGTGATTTTTTCGTGCGCCGAATTCACATCCGCGTCGGTCAACGTCTTGTCGGCGGCGCGATAGGTGAACGCATAGGCCAGACTCTTTTGCCCATCCGGCACGGACTTGCCGCGAAACACGTCAAACAGTTCGACGGTTTCCAGATTTGCAGCTTTGGCCTGTTTCACCGCTTGAAGAACGGCGTCGTGCGTCACGGCTTCCGGCACCAGCATCGCCACATCGCGGCGGCTGGACGGGAACTGCGGCAGCGCCTTGAACGACTTCGCCGGATTGCGTTTTGACAACAGCAAATCCAGGTTGAACTCGGCGAGGAACACGGCATCGCGCAGATCATATTTCTTGGCCAGCGCGGGCAGCAACTGGCCGAGTTCGCCCAGTGGTAGTTTTCCGCCCAGCGTCACGGCGGCGGATTCGAGCAGCAGCGCCGTGCTTTCCGTGCGCTTGCCGAACGCCACGCCGCGCAGGCCGAATTGCTCGATGAATTCCTCGACCAGGCCTTTCAAATCGTAGGCGTCGAATTTCGCGTCGCGTTCGCCGCCGCTCCAGAAGGGCAGGGCGCGCTGGCCGGTGATGGCGATGGCGATGTTGCGGTTTTCCTTCGTCTGGCCGTTGACGTTCGTGAACACGCGGCCGATCTCGAACAGTGCCACGTCGTTGTTTTTCCGGGTGAGGTTGTGCCGCAGCGAATGAATCAAGCCCGGCAGCAACGACGGACGCAGCACATCCATGTCGCTGCTCAACGGATTGGCGAGCATGACGGATTCCGCACTCCGCATTCCGCACTCCGCACTTGAAATGAGCGTCTGGCCTTGCGCTTCGTTCACGCCGAGGCCGGTGAGGATGCGTCGCGCTTCGCCGATCTGGTCATACACCGAATCAAACGCGTTCATGCCGAGCGCGCCGCGCGGCGGCGTGGACGGAATTTTTTCAATGCCGTAAAGCCGGCCGACTTCCTCGATCAAATCCACTTCGCGCTTCAGATCCACGCGCCACGTCGGCCCGCGGAAGGTGCATTCGCCGGGTTGCTGCGAGACGGTTTCCAAGCCGAGCTTGTTCAGGTAAGAAACCTGATCGGCGTGCGATATGCCGATGCCCAGCAAATCCTTCGACTTCGCGAAATGCAGCGTGAGTTCCTTCGGTTCGGCCGGGGACGGATAAACATCCGCGACGCCCTCGGCCAACTGGCCGCCGGCGGTTTCCAAAATCAATTGCGCCGCGCGCTGGCTCGCCCTGTCGCAGATGCCCGCGTCCGTGCCGCGCTCGAAGCGGTAGCTGGATTCGCTGCGCAGGCCGAGCTGCTTGCTGGTGCGGCGGATGTTCGTCGGATTGAAATATGCGCTCTCGATCAACACGTCCACGGTCGAGTTGTTGATTTCCGTGTTCGCGCCGCCCATCACGCCCGCCAGCGCGATGCCTTTTTGCTCGTCGGCGATGAGCAGCATTTCGTTGGTCAGCGTGCGCTCCTGATTGTCGAGCGTCTTGAATTTTTCACCAGCCGCGGCGCGGCGCACGACGATGGTCGGCTTGCCGTCCGCGCTCTTGGCGATAAGGTGATAATCAAACGCGTGCAACGGCTGGCCGGTTTCCAGCATGACGTAATTCGTCACGTCCACGACATTGCTGATGCTGCGAATGCCGACTTTTTCCAGTGTGCCGCGCAACCATTCCGGGCTTGGCCCGATCTTCACGCCTTTGATGACACGCGCGGTGTAACGCGGGCAGATTTCCGCGTCTTCAATTTTCACGGAAACCAAGTCCGCCGTCTTGTCGCCGCTGGTCGCGAGTTTAATTTCCGGCCCGCGGAGCGGATTGCCGGTGAGCGCCGCGATTTCACGCGCGATGCCAATGACGCTGTTCAGGTCCGGCCGGTTCGGCGTGACTTCGAGGTCATAGACCACGTCGCTGCCGCTGCGTCCGAGATATTCGGCGAATGGCTGGCCGACCTTGGCGTCCTCGCGCAAAATGAGCAAGCCGTCTTCCTTCTTGTGGCCGATGGCTTCGGGATCAATGCCCAGTTCCTCGTGCGAGCACATCATGCCGTGCGATTCCACGCCGCGAATCTTGCCAACCTTGATGGTGAACGGCTCCTTCTCGCCAGCCTTGGGCGGCAGTGTTGCGCCGGGCAGGATGAGCGGAACCTTGTCGCCGGCTTTGTGATTTTGCGCGCCGCAGACAATGATGCGTTCGCCCGCGCCGTCGTTGACGCGGCAGACGGAGAGTTTGTCCGCGTTGGGGTGCTTGTCGCGCGTGACGACCTGTGCCACGACGATGCCGTCGAACGCAGCGGAAATCTTCTGCACGCCCTCGACTTCGAGGCCGAGCATGGTGAGCCGCTCGGTCAGTTCCTCGGGCGACCAGTTAAAATCAACGTATTGTTTGAGCCAGTTAAGGGTGACTTTCATTGCAAAATTGTCCGTAATGAAACACTAAAACCGCCGCGCTCGAAACCAAATTCTTTTGCCGGCAACGATTGTCTGGCGGCAAAGCATTTCCGCTTCTTACCGCGCTCGACAGGCACCGCGGGCGTTGTTAGCGTGGCGGCATGAATTTTCTCGTCACCGGCGGCGCGGGCTTCATCGGCTCGCACGTTTGCGAACGGTTGCTCCAGGATGGCCACAAGGTTTTAGCTTTCGACGACCTGAACGATTTTTACGACCCGCAGATCAAGCGGCGCACGCTGGCCGGACTTGCGGCGTTAAATAAACCGTTCACTTTTGTCCACGGCGATCTGTGCGACGTGAACGCGGTGAACCAGCTTTTCGGCGCGATGAAATTCGATCAAGTCATTCACCTCGCCGCCCGCGCCGGCGTGCGGCCGAGCTTGGAACAGCCGGCGCTGTATCAGCGCGTGAACGTCGAAGGCACGGTGAACATCCTCGAAGCCGCGCGCAAAACCGGCTGCAAAAAAATCACCATCGCGTCTTCATCTTCAGTTTACGGCGTCAACGCCAAGGTGCCATTCAGCGAAAGCGACCCGATTTTTTCCGCCGTGTCGCCTTACGCGGCGAGTAAGCTGGCGTGCGAGGCGCTGGGGCACGCTTACCACCACGTTTACGGTTTGGACGTGGCGATGCTGCGTTTCTTCACGGTTTATGGTCCGCGCCAGCGACCGGACTTGGCCATCCACAAATTCACCAAGCTGATTGACGCCGGCAAACCGATTCCAGTTTTCGGCGATGGCAGCACGGCGCGCGATCACACGTTCATCACGGATATTTTGGAGGGCATTCTAGCCTGCACGCGGAAGGAATTCGGCTTTGAGATATTCAACCTCGGCGAATCGCAGACCATCCGGCTGGACAAGCTGATTTCACTCATTGAATCCGCGCTCGGCAAGCCGGCGATCATTGATCGCCAACCGCTTCAGCCCGGCGACGTGCCGATTACCTTCGCCGACATTTCCAAGGCGCGGCGGATGCTCGGCTATCAGCCGCAGGTGAAGGCGGAAAAAGGGATTCCTTTATTTGTTGATTGGTTCCGCAAAAACCGGCACTAATAAGCCATTCAGTTGGTGCAATGAGCGAATCCAAATTCACCCGGCCTCCGTTTCCGCAGGTGCTTGCTGCGTGGCAGCAATGCCTGCGGGCGCAGGATTTGCCCGACCAGATTCTCTGGGTCTTTGCCGAAAATCTCTGCCTCGAAACCTCGCCGGTGACGCCGGGCAGTGTGCGGCTTGGTTTCCAGACACGGTTCACGCCGCCGTCCGATGATGCGCTGGAAATCGCCTACGACATGTTTTCGGAATCAAACGCGCGAATGGTCTTTTACCGGCTGGGTTCCAGCGCCCGCAGATCTGTGTGCATTTTGCTGTGCGATGCGTGGTTTGAAAATCGTGATGAGCGCGAAGGCTTCAAGCGCCATGATGAGTGGGGCATTTCCTTTTTCCACGGCGTGGCCGGCGAAATCGAGGAGGTCACCGACCTGACGCGCTGGCTGCGGCGCGAGTCGGGCGGGCGCAGCGTGCATGACCTGGATTTTGCCATGGCGCTGGCGACGATTGACGAAATCAAAATCCACGGCCGCGTGCTGCTGCCCTACGAGCGCTTTGCGGAATCCATGCTGAACCGGCTGCGGCTCCGCCACGGCAATCCGTGATTACTTCTTCGTTGGCGCGTTGGTGGCCTTGGTCTTGAACGCGGACCGCAGCAGCCAGTGGCGCTTCAAGCCCTGCATCAGATCATCCGCGTCTGTCACCGTCTGGGAAATGCCGCCGAGCAGGTTGGAATTGGCGCGCACCTGCACATTCAGATTGCTCGTGATGCCCGCCAAATTTTCCATCGTCGCGCCGATTTGTTCCGTGAGCTGGTTCAGGTTGGTGTCCGAGTCCACGAGCAGGCAATTCACGTTCGTCAGCGCGGCTGCCAACTGCTGGTTGGAATTGGTGCCGAGCGCCCACAATGCCAGCCCGCCCGGCTCGCGCAACTGGCCGCTGATGCCGGCAAAATTTTCCACCAACGGCTGCGCGGCGACCAGCGTGGTGTTCAAATTGGAAGTGGCGTTCGCTGCGTTGTCCAGCACGGCGGCGAGCTTGTTGGTCAGGCTTAAAATATTTGGCAGCGCCGTTTCCACCTGGCCGACGATTTTGTCCAAGCGCTCGGCCACCGGGACAGATTCCTGCGCAGGCAATTCCACCGGCCCGCCGGTTTTGTGGTCATAAACAACGTAGCGATGCAGGCTTTCACTCCAGACAGCCACGATGGATTTCGAATGCGATTTGTTGTTGTAGGCAAAAACGGAATTGGATTCCAGATTCAGGCTGGCGAGCAAATCCAAATTGGATTGCACCAGTCCGTCGTAAGGCTGGTAGGGTTGGAAAACCACATTGGACTGCGCGTCAAAAACAAATTGCGACAACTGCCATTCGCCCGGCTGGGCGGCGACGAGCTGTTCCAGTTCGGGAATCGGCTTGCGGACAATCGGCTGCGTCACGCACAGTGCGTAGCCGTTGGTGCCGCGCGTGACTTCGAGCGCGCTCTGGCCGAGAAAGCCGGCGTTCACCTTCACATACGAGCCGCCCGTCCAGATGTAGCGGAAATAATTGTCGCGCACCTCGAACTCCACGCGGACATTGTGCGGGTCGCCGGGCGGCATGGCGTGGATGCGTGTGATGTCGCCGACGGGAAAACCCATCATCAGCACCGGATCGCCCACCTTCAGCCCCGCCGAGCTTTGGACGTAAGTGACAAATTTCGCCTTCGTCAGAAACCAGCCCTTGCGCTCCGCCGTGTGGTAAATGTAGTAGCCAAAACCAAACAGCAGCAGCACGGTCGCGAGAAACACAAACCAGCCCACGGCCTTTTCCATGCGGTTGAGGCGCGTGCGCAGTTGCGGTGTCAGATCTTGCAGCGGCATAAAATTATCTTGTCACATTGTCGTGCCCGCCGGCTCGGCCAGCAATTCTTTTACGGCGGGGCTGCGGGCGGCCTCCACCTCACTCCACGCGCCCAGCGCGGAAAACTTTTTTTCGTCCAGCACGGCAAATTTTCTCTGCGCGTGCCGCCACGGGCGAAAAACGTCCGTGCTGGCGACCAGCGTCATCGGCTGGCCGCCCAACCACTCGTGGCCGTGCCAGAGCTGGTCGAGAAATCCCAGCAGCCACTGGCTTGCCCGCGTGCCGAGACCGGCGAGCGGATTGTCCAGCAGTAGCAGTTCGGGCTTGAGAATCAAGGCTCGCGCCAGCGCCGCGCGCGAACGCCATTGCGCCGCGAGATTGGCTGGCGTGCGGTCGGCGAACGGCGTCAGCTCCAGCATTTCCAGCAAAGCCGCCACGACGGGCGCGGCCTCGGCGGCGGAAATATTTTTTTGGTAGCGCAATGGCAGCGCCACGTTTTCCGCGACGGTCAACTGGCTGAACAGTTGCCCGCCGGCGAACACCAGCCCCACGCGCAGGCGCTCCGCCAGTTGCGCCTCGCCGAACGCGTTTGTCTCGCAGCCGAACACGTGGCAGCTTCCGCGCGCCGGCAAAAGCAAGCCGGCGGCGGTCAGCAGCAAATCACTTTTGCCGGATTGCGGCTGGCCGGCGACCACCCAGAATTCGCCCGACAGCACCGACCAGTTCACATTTTCCAAAACCGCCAGCGTCGTGTCGCGCAGCGCGCTGACGCTGGCCTCGCGCATTTCGACAACTGCCGGATTGAAAATGATTTCGTTCATGTCACGAGATAAAGCACGATGAACACCGCGTCCAGCAGCACGCAGACGATGACGCCTTGCGTGACCGCGCGCACGGCCACGCGGGAAACGTCTTCCAGTCGCAGCGGTTGGGCGAGGCCGTGGTAGCACGTCACAATCGCGATAAAAAATCCGAACGCCAGCGTCTTCAGCGCCAGTAGCGCGAAGTCCAGCCAGCCCAGCGCCTCGGTGATTTGTTTGAAATAATCGCCCGGCGTCAGCGGCACGTCCTGCAAAAACGCAAACACCCAGCCGCTCGCCAGCGCGCCGAGAATGAGATAAATCGTCAGTGAAAAAATTCCCAGCGCCATGCCGATGACGCGCGGCACGATGAGGTAATGCACCGGGTCAATGCCCAGCGCCTCCAGCGCCTCGACTTCGCCGAGCGCGCGGGCGGTGCCGAGTTCAATAACGTTGGCGGTGCCGACGCGCGCCAGCACCAGCACCGCCGTGAGTAGCGGGCCGAGTTCGCGGACGATGACGATCACCATCGTGGAGCCGAGATAATCCGTTGCGCCGACTTTCGCCAGCGCCGAAACCGTCTGGCCGACGACCAGGAAGCCCAGCGCGAGCGCGATAAAAATGAACATCGGCAGCAGCGCCACGCCGGCGCGGTTGATTTCGTGCCGGATGCGCGGCTGCACCACGCTGCGCGCCATACGGTGTTTTTTTAGGAGGACGCCGAGCGTGATCAGCGCAAACGCGCCGAGACCCTGGACGGTGAGCAGGGCGAGGAATAGTTTTCGTCCGAGCAAATCGGTGTAGGATTTGGGTGCGACGGCATGGCGAAACACCTGAAGATTCGTCAGGTGAAATGCCTTCGCCAAGTTTCCGCGCATGGAGTGAAGCGTAGGCCGCAACCGGTGCGCGGTCAAAAATCTTTTTCGGTGAATCAGCGTTTGCCTTTTGGCGGCGGCGGATTCATGCTGAAGACATGAGTGCGCTTGAAATTCAGCAACTGCCCCGGCAGGAAAAACTGCGGCTCATGGAAATCCTGTGGGATGACTTGAGCCGGAACGACGCGGAGTTTGAATCGCCCGCGTGGCACGCCGCCGCGCTCCGGGAAACCGCCGAACGTCGGGCGCGTGGCGAGGAGGCATTGTTCGATTGGGACGAGGCCAAAGCGAAACTGCGTCGGGGCGAATGAAAATCCGCCTGCTCACGTCCGCCTTCAACGATCTGGCCGACGGCCGGGATTTTTACGAACAACAGGCCGCCGGTCTCGGTAACTATTTTCTCGATTCGCTTTTCTCGGACATTGATTCGCTGGTCTTGTATGCCGGTATTCACCACAAGGTTTTTGGCCTTCACCGTTTGCTTTCCAAACGGTTTCCCTATGCCATTTATTACCAGCTTGAAACTGGCGACACGGTGGTGGTTTTTCGCGTGCTCGATTGTCGCCAGCATCCGGGCAAAATCCGGGCGGCGCTGAAAAAGTCTCGCTGACGGTTTCAGCTTTCCGTGATGACGGTGTCGCTGTGTTCGTAGGCCGGCGCGCAGCAGCAAAGCAGGCGCAGGACTTCGTTGCCGGTGTTCCAGAGCTTGTGCTTTTGGCCCGGCGGAATGGCGATGGCGTCGCCGGGTTTCACATCGCGCGTTTCGTTTTCAATCCGCATTTTGCCGGTGCCGTGCGTGATGAAGTAAATCTCCTCGGCGCGCGGATGAAAATGTTCCTGCGTCGCGCCGCCGATGGGCAGCCGCGCCTCGGCGAGGCTCTGGTTGCGGATGGCGGAGTTGCGGTGTGCGAGCAGCTCGCGAATTTCCGAGCCGTCCTTCGTGGTGAACGGCACGGCTTCATTGAGGTTTTTCACGTCCATGTTTTTATCATCCTCATTCTCGTCATTCTCGTCATCCTCAATTTTCGAGGATAAGATGAGCATCATGAGGCGGAGGATTTCGCTTCAAAAGCTTTCTGGCTCCTTGAATATCTTGGCCCAGTCCATCTGGCCGAGCGCCACGCCGGTGACGATCAAAATCATCGCCGTCCAAAACGTCGTCGTGATCGGTTCGCCGAGCGCGAAGTGCGCCCAGGTGGTCGTGGAAATTGGGATGAAATTATTGAAGAGCATTACGCGGCTGGTCGGCCAGTGGCGCAGCGCGGAATTCCACAGCGCATACGGCACCACACCGCCGAACAGGATGGCGAGCGATTGCACGCCGAGGTGCGGCGCATCGAGCAAAAGGCCGTGGCGAGCGGCTTCGATGACCGCCAACGGCAGCAGCCACACGCCGGACATCCACATGGCGTTTGCCGCGATTTCGACGCCGTGGATGTTGCGCGAGAGGATGCGGCTTTGGTGGTTGTAATTCGCCCAGAGCAGACTGGAGGCGAGGCCGCAGCATTCGCCGGCGAGGTTGAAACTGGAATTTTTCAGCGCTGGCCAGAACAGCACGAGCACGCCGCTGACCGCCAGCAGCGCCGCGCCGTAGCGGCGGACGCTTGACCAGTTTTTCTGCGGGCGCTGTTCGACGAGCAGCGCCCAGATGGGCGACGCGCCGATGTAAAGCGCGACGTGCGAGGCCGCCGTGAGCCGCAGCGCCCAGCAAAAAACGACGGTGTAGGCCGCGAGACTCAAGCCGCCACGCAACCAGAGCTGCTGGCGCTGGCTGGCATTCAGCGGTTGGAAAACGCCGAGCAGATTTGTGAAGCGCAGCACGGCGAGCAGGATGATGCCGGCGAACAGGAAACGGGTCATGCCGGTGAAGATCGGCGGCCACGCGGCGACGAGCCACTTGGTGCCGGCGTTGTTGCCGCCCCAAAGCAGGACGACGAGCAGCAAGCTGCCGGCGATGGCGGGGTTGTTTTTGTTTTCCGTGTTTTCCGACACGCGGCGAGTTAAGCGAGGCGGGGGATGGTTGCCAATGAAAATCACACTCCATGATTACGGCATCGGGCGGTGCCGCTCCAACTGCTCTTCAACTCGCGGACAATCAAGTCGCTTCCGGTTCCCAGAAGCTGTCGTGCTTCCCGGTTTCGATTTCCTCGAACATTTCCGCCAGCACGGAACTGACGTGTGTCGCCCGGAACTCCACTTCTTCCATCACCGCTTCAGGGCTTTCTCGTGCGATCAACCCGCCGCTTTCAGCCACCAGCAAATGCGCATGGCTAGCCGTGCCCATGGTTGTGCCGCCCAGTTTGTCCAGGGTCGGATTCATACCTGACATTTCCCCGGTTTGGGGGAAATTGCAAGGGGTGATTTCCCCGGCTTGGCCAAGCGGTTGAACGGGAATTTGATTTGACGGGCGGGCGGAAAAAATTACTTTGCCGGCATGGATCATTCACCCGGTTTTCTCAAGCTGGTCGGCGACGCCAAAAAGAACGTCAGCGAAATCTCTGTGGCCGAGGCGCGTGCCAAACTTGCCGCGCATCCCAAGGTGGTGCTGATTGACGTGCGCGAAGACCACGAATGGGCGGCGGGCCACGCGGTCGAGGCGGTGCATCTGGGCAAGGGGATTCTGGAGCGCGACTTGGAAACACTTTATCCCGATGCGAACGCGGAAATCATCATGTATTGCGGCGGTGGTTTTCGCTCGGCGATGACGTGCGACGCGGCGCAAAAGATGGGCTACAAAAAAGTTCACTCGCTCATCGGCGGCTACAAAGGCATGGTCGCCGCCGGTTGGCCGATGACGAAATAAGGTTTTCTTGGGCCGCAAAAAAGCGCAAAAGGCGCAGAAAATAACTAGCAGCGGTGACAACGACTTGAAACCGTTTTTGTTTTGCGCCTTTTGCGCTTTTTTGCGGCAATTACTTTTTCAGCAACGGTGAATTCCGGATGACAAGGCCGCTGACGTTGTCAGCAAAGACGGCAGTGTTCACGCCGTCGGCCACCTGCGATTTCACGTTATCAATTTCTAATCCGTCAATGTCGGCAAACTTCATCGCTGGCCGCAAATCGTTCGTCTGAAAATTCAGGTGGAGGTTGGCCAGTTCCAAGTCCTTCACGTGGCGCGCGAAAATTCCGTAAGCCGGCAGCGTGCCCAAGCCGCTGGGTTCAGGATAACCGCTGCCCAGTTCCTTCGGTTCGCGGGCGGCGTCTTTTTCCGTGCCCCCGCCGCGGCTGATGAGTCGGATGTTTTCCAGCCGCACGCCTTCGATGGGCTGTTCAGGCAGACCGCAAATTTGGATGGCGCTCATTTTTTCCACGCCGTCGGCGATGACATTGGAGATCAAAATATTTTTCATGCGGCTGGACTGCTTGACATCGGGTGTGCGGTTGCGTTTGCCGGTGGTCAGGTAAATCGCGTAGTCGTAAACATCGGTCATCGAAAGATTGTTCACGGTGATGTTTTCCAGAATGCCGCCGTCCACCTCCTCAAGCGCGAACCCGCGGCAACTGCGGAACGTACAATTGGCCACGGTGCAGTTGCGGAAGCCGCCGCTGGCCTCGGTGCCGAACTTGATGCGGCCGAGGCCGCCCTTGTGCGGTTTCATGGTGCCGTCGAGCAGCGTGCCTTCCACAAAGCCGGAGACCTGGCAGTTGACGATTGTCAGGTTTTCGGTCAGCCGCATTTCGCCGAGCGCCATCGTGCTTTTCGGACAGATGCCGTCGTCAATCGGCGAATTCACGCGGCAGTTGGAGACGATGGTGTTCCGGCAGCAATCTAAATCCATGCCATCGCGGTTGGTGTCAATCGTCACGCCGTCAATCGTCAGGTTGTCGCAGCCGGTGGCGAGAATCGCGAAGTGTCCTCCGTGAAAAATCGTGAGGTCGCGGATGACGACGTTTTTGCAAAGCTTGAGCGCGATGGCTTTGTTGCCGATGCGGACGGGCGGAAAAGAATTTGTGTTCGGCGTTCCGAAATGCTTGAAGCCGCACATCTCGTCGAGAATCTTCGGGTCCCGCTCCAAGCCGCCGCCGTTGATCATGCCGTGGCCGGTGATGAAAACGTTCGTCAGGTTTTCGCCCCAAATCAGGCTGTTGTGAAAATAGCAATGTCCGCCATCTTGAAACGCGCCGCTCGGAAACGGTTCAGTTTCGTCATAGGCCTTCAATTTCTGCGGCGCACCGAGAATGGTTGCGCCGGCGTCAAGTAGCAGGTGGAGGTTGCTCCGGAGATGGAGCGAGCCGCTCAAATAGGTTCCCGCCGGCACCAGCACGGTGCCGCCACCGGTCTTGGCGGCGGCATCAATCGCCTGGTTGATCGCCGGGCTGTCGAGGTTCGTGCCGTCGCCGACGGCGCCGAAATCGCGGACGTTGAAGACGGTTTGCCCGGCAAAGGCGCTGGCGGTGACCAGGCAAAGGCCTGTCGCCAGGGCGCGGAAGGTTTTCGGATGCGGGGTCAGGGTCAGTTTCATGGTGTGTTTCAAGTTGACTGTTTTGGACTGGAATAGGCAAGTATGGGTTACGGCGGGGCGCCTCGATCGAATTGTTTCAAATTCAGGCTTGCTACCAAAACGCATGGCTGGTATTTTTCGCAACTCTTTTAGAGATACTATTGATTTATGCGTCGTCCCAAAGGCATCAAAACGAACAAGTCCGTCGCCAAGCGGTTTAAGATCACCGCCACCGGCAAGGTTCTGCGCTCCCGCGCCGGCCGCCGTCACTTGGCTCAAACCAAAAACGCCAAGCGCCTCCGCAGCCTCGGCAAGGCCGTCGTCGTGGACAAGACCGACGCTTATCGCATCACCCAGAGCCTGCCGTTCAGCCATCGTGGCTGAGTGAGCGTGCCAACCGACTAGAATTTTATGCGCGTTACCAATTCACCTGCCTCCCGCAAACGTCGCGGGAGAATGCTGACAGCCGCCAAAGGCTTCCGTCTCAAACGTTCCAAACTTTACCGCTACGCCTCCGACGCCGTGGATCATGGTCGGCAATATGCCTACCGCGACCGCCGCGTCAAGAAGCGCACGTTCCGCTATCTCTGGCATATCCGCATCAACGCCGCCGTCCGT
>Ga0265324_10000251_pt1 | contig 39725 bp, 34 predicted proteins | sample 41419metaG_FD_198634 | JGI IMG/M metagenome (GOLD analysis project Ga0265324, IMG submission 198634) | Rhizosphere microbial communities from Carex aquatilis grown in University of Washington, Seatle, WA, United States - 4-14-19 metaG | ecosystem: Host-associated > Plants > Roots > Rhizosphere...
GCGCTTTGTTACAGTGCGGTTCGAGTCATGTGAATTCGGGGAGGGGAACATGCGTTTGGCTGACATCCGTATATCCGGCAAGATCGGACTCATCGTCGCCGTGATGGCGTCGACGACCTTGGCCGTTGCGTCGGTCGGCTATATCGGGCTGCACGAGGTTTCAGGCGATGCCGTCCGCATCGGCAAGGCCGGAACCTCCGGGGTCCTTGGCGCACGCATGAACCAGAACCTCATCGCCATGAACCGCGCGGAATACCGGATGGCGGCCGCCCAGGGCGAGACCGAGGAGGCGGCCACGGTTCTGACCACCAACGCCAAGCAGTTCGACGAACGCATCGCCGCCCTGGAGGCCAACCTGAACGGCAGCCGGGCGGACATGGTCAGGGAGGTCCGCCAAGCCTACGACGGCTACTTCAAAGGCACAGCCGCCACCATCGAAACCGCCAGGAAGCACAACGGCAACGGGCTGGACGCCGCGCGCGCCGAGATCATGGAGGCCGTCCACCAGTCGCGTGCCCGCACCAATGCGTTGAACGAAAAGGTCAAGGTACTGGTGGACGTCATCCAGCAGGACGCGGACACCATCAACCGCGATGCCGACCGGCAGGCCACCTTTCTGTCCACCCTGATGGCGGTGGTGTCGCTGCTCGGCATCGGTGCCGGCATCGGCATCGGACTGCTGATCGCCCGGCTGGGTCTGGTGCGCCCCATCGGCACCGCGGTAGGCAACCTCAAGGACATGGCCACCGGCAATCTCGACGTTCAGATCGCAGGCACCGACCGCAAGGACGAGGTCGGGGACATCGGCCGTGCCGCACTGGTCTTCCTGGAAAACGCGCGGCAGGCGGAGCGGTTGCGGTCAGAACAGGCAGCCGCGCAAGCGACGCGTGAACGGCGGGCGCAGGCGATTGAATCTTTGACATCGGGTTTCGACCAGACCGTTTCCGGCGTGCTGAACACGGTATCGGGGGCGGCTACGCAGTTGAACGGCACGGCGCAGGCCTTGTCGGCCACCGCCGAGCAGACCAACCGGCAGGCCTCCACCGTCGCCGCCGCCAGCGAGCAGGCATCGGCCGGCGTCGAGACGGTGGCCGCCGCGGCCGAAGAGCTGTCGTCCTCCATCCGCGAGATCGGCCGTCAGGTCGAGCAATCCAGCCGAATCACCAAATCCGCTTCGGAGGAGGCCGGCCGCACCAACGAAACGGTCAAAGGCTTGGCCGAGAGTTCGGCGAAGATCGGCGAGGTGGTCAATCTGATCAACGACATCGCCAGCCAGACCAACCTGCTGGCCTTGAACGCCACGATCGAGGCGGCACGGGCCGGCGACGCCGGCAAGGGCTTCGCCGTGGTGGCCAACGAGGTCAAGAACCTCGCCAACCAGACTGGGCGGGCGACCGACGAAATCAGCGCCCAGATCGGCGCGGTCCAGACGGCAACGCGCGATGCGGTTGCCGCCATTGCCGGTATCGTCCGCCGCATCGAGGAAATCGACCAGATCGCCTCGGCCATCGCCTCGGCGGTGGAGGAACAGTCCGCCGCAACCGCGGAGATCGCCCGCAACGTTCAGCAGGCCTCGACCGGCACCCAACAGGTTTCGGCCAACATCGGCGGCGTCACCCAGGCGGCGGCGGAAACCGGAACCGCCGCTGGGCAGGTGCTGTCCTCGGCCCAGTCGCTGGCGAAGGAGGCGATCGAACTCAGGGAGGTGGTCGGCAGGTTCCTACAGGGCGTAAAAGTCGCCTGAATGCGGAATCCCTCTGGCCGTAACAAAATAACAACCGGATTTCGTATGAGACCGCGGCCGATGAGAAACGGCAGGATGGCGAGGATCACCGAGATCTTTCCCGCCCCGCTCCAGCCTGGCCAATCTTCATCGCCGTCATGCGCCGTTCACGTCGGCGCGGGCGCCAGCAGCGCGCAGGCCAGGCACACCCCCAGCACCGCCACCAGCAGGATCGTGAACAGGGCGCTCCAGCCGCCGCCGGCCCGGCGCAGATCGAGATAGTGGTCGAGCACCTGGCGCGCCTTGAACAACGAGGCGATTGCGGCGACGGTGGCCGCCATCCGGCCGCCGCCCTCGATTCCGCCGCCGGCCAGCGCGGTGGCCACCGAGACCACCGTCAACAGCACCAGTACGCCCCAGGCACGAAGCAGGCGGCGGCCGTGAGCCATCATCGCACCAGATAGATCAAGGGGAACACCAGCAGCCACACCAGGTCGACCATGTGCCAGAAGGCGGCGCCGGTCTCCAAGTTCTCGCGGCTGCAATGCCAGCCCACCAGGCCCAGCACCGCCATGCCCATCAGCACATGGGCGGCGTGGAAGCCGGTGATCAGGAAGAACAGGGTGAAGAACGCGTCGGTCTCCAACCCGTAGCCGTGGGCGAACTTGTCGGCGTACTCGATGGACTTCACCGCCAGGAAGCCGGCGCCCGAAGCGGCGGCGGCGGCGCACCACAGGCGGGCCCGCAAGCGGTCGGCCTCGGCCGCTTCGACCGCCTTGGCGGCGAAGAACCCCGAGGTCACCAGGATCAGGGTGTTCAACCCGCCCAGCCGCACGTCGAGCATCGCTTGGCCGGCGTGGAAGACCGCGGGATGCAGCAGCCGCATCACCGCGAAGCCGATGAGAAAGCTGCCGAACACCACCAGTTCGCTGATGATCAGCACCCACATGATGGGATTGCCGGGCAGGGCCGACAGGGCGCTCCAGCCGTCGCCGTCGTCCCCGGCGGTCATGCGGCCACCAGATGGCGGTAGATGCGCGGCAGGGCGGCCGACAGATGGGCGAGATGGGCGACGATGGCGAAGGAGCCGCGCCCGAACAGGTGGGGAAAGTAGCTCTGGGCCTTGCTGTCGACGGTGACTCCAAACACGGAGACGCCCTTGGCGCGGGCTTCCAGCACCGCCTTGCGGGTGTCCTCGATGCCGTAGCGGCCTTCATAGTGATCGACGTCGTTGGGCTTGCCGTCGGTGACCACCAGCAGCAGGCGATGGCGGTTGGGCCGCTCCTCCAGCCGCGCCGTGGCATGGCGCAACGCGGCGCCGATGCGGGTGTAGTAGCCCGGCCGGATGGCGCCGATGCGTCGCATCACCGTGTCGCCGAAGGGTTCGTCGAAGCCCTTGATGGTGTCGACGCGGACGAACGAGCGCCGGCGCGAGCTGAAGCCCAGCACCGAGAAGCTGTCGCCGCATGCCGCCAGCCCGTGGCACAGCACCGCCAGCGCCTCCTTCTCCACGTCGAGGACGCGGCGGTTGTCGATCCAGGCATCGGTGGACAGCGAGCAATCCACCAGCACGGTGACCGCCAGGTCGCGCTCGAGCGGGCGGCGCTGGGTCCACACCCGCTCCGAGCCGATGCCGCTGGCGATCAGGTCGGTCCGCGCCCGCACGACCGCGTCGGTGTCCAGTTCGCCGCCGTCGGCCTGGGCGCGCAGGGTCACCGCGCGGGTGCGCAGCGCCTCGAACTGGCGGCGGACGCTGTGGATGCGGCGGCGGGCTTCGTCGTCGGGACACCAGCCCTCGCCGTCCTCGCCGGCCGTCGTCACCGTCACCGAGCAATGGTCGGGATGGTAGGCGCGGGCCCGCCAATCCCATTCCGGATAGAGCCAGGTGCCCGACAGCCGGGTGGCGTCGGTGGCCTCGGGCGGCAGATCGAGGTCGAACTTGAGTTTGGTCGCCGACCGCCGCGAATGCCGGCTGAGGGTGATGGCGTCGAGTTCGTCGGCGGCGCGGCGGGCCTCGGCCTCGTCCGGATCGTCGATGCCGCGGTTGACGTTGACCATCTCGGCCATCGCCAGGATCTTCTCGAAGCGATTGAGGATCAGCGGGTCGCGGCTGTCGTTCTGGTCGCGCCGTTCCGCATGGCGGCGTTTGTCCTCGGCATCGGCGCCGGGGGCCGTGTCGGCGCCGTCGGGATCGGGATCCGAGCGGGGGCCGGAACCGGGCGAGGCAACCAGCGCCTCGCCCCACAACGGCACCGGCAGGAAGGGACGGTAGCCGGCGGGCGCCGCCAATCCGACGAGGTCGTCGGGGCAGGCGGGACCGCCCAGCATCGCCACCACCAGCGCCTCCACCCTGGACTCGATGCCACTCAGCCGCCGCCGCGGCCGCGCCAGAAGCAGGGCTTGGGCGAGGCGGGCGTGGCGGCCGGACAGGCCCGGAAAGCGGGTCAACACGGCAGCGGTGGCGCGCCCAGCCCGCGCCAGGATCTGCAGATCGGCCTGCAGGGCGTCGGATGGGGGCAAGGCCGGCGGTTCCAGCACGGCCAGGAAGGCGGCCAGCCAGAAATAAAGGTCGCGGTTGGCGCCGCGGTCGGGAAAATAGGCGATGGTTCCCGGCAGGGTCAGGCTGACCTCGTCGCGGCTGGCGGCGACCATCCGCTCGCCGTCCATCCCCAGGCGCTGGCGCCAGCTCAGCCGGTGGCCGGACGTGCGCGACGCGGCGGCCGCGATCTGAAGGCCGAAATCGCCGCCGAGGCCGCGGAAGAACACCGCCAGCTGGCCGCGGATCTCGTCGAGGCCGATGGCGGCGTCGGGGTGGCGGGGCCAACTGGCGCGCTCGCCGACCAGCCGGTGCCAGGCATGGCCGACCCGTTCCTCCAGTTCCAGGGCGTCCAGCAGGCCCATCAGCCGAACACCGCGCGGACCACCTCTTGCAGCCCCTTCTTGACGTCGGGGTCGTCGGACAAGGGCTCGACCATGGTGGCCTGGATCGCCTCCAGCAGCGGCACGCCGGCCGAGATCAAGGTGGCGCAATAGACCAGCAGGCGGGTGGAGACGCCCTCTTCGAGGTCGTGGCCCTTGAGGGCGCGCAGACGGGCGGCCAACGCCACCAGCGGCTGGACGCGGGATTCGGGCAGGCCGCTTTCCGCCACCACCACCCGCAGCTCCAGCGCCGGCGGCGGGAAGTCGAATTCGATGGCGACGAAGCGCTGGCGGGTCGACGGTTTGAGCTGCTTCAGCACATTCTGGTAGCCGGGATTGTACGACACCACCAGCATGAATTCGGGCGGCGCCTCCAGCGTCTCGCCGGTGCGGTCGAGCGGCAGGATGCGGCGGTCGTCGGTCAGCGGATGCAGCACCACGGTGACGTCCTTGCGCGCTTCCACCACCTCGTCCAGGTAGCAGATGCCGCCTTCGCGCACGGCGCGGGTCAGCGGGCCGTCGGTCCACACGGTGTCGCCGCCCTTCAGCAGGTAGCGGCCGGTGAGGTCGGCGGCGGTCAGGTCGTCGTGGCAGGACACGGTGTCGAGCGGCCGCCCCAGGCGCGCGGCCATGTGGGCGACGAAGCGGGTCTTGCCGCAGCCGGTCGGCCCCTTGAGAAGCAGCGGCAGGCGGTGGCGCCAGGCCAGTTCGAACAGCCGGCATTCGTCGCCGACGGGAAGGTAGAAGGGCAGCGCCGGATCGGCGGAATCGCGCATGGACATCCTCGGTTGGGAAAACGGGGGCGGGCGGGATCTGCCGGCCGCCCCCGCAGGGTTACTCCGCCGCCGCGTAGGCGACGCGGGCGGTTTGGGTCGCGCCGAAGGGGACCAGCGAGACCAGGTAGAGGACGAGGCCGAAGAACACGGCGCATCCGGCGCCGAGCCGCATCCAGTAGAACAACCCCAACTGAGCCTGGACATCCATGTAGCTCATGCCCATGACCCGCTGCAGGTGGACCTGCACCACGCCGGCGAAGGTCAGGGCGAAGGTCATGAAGGCGACCCCCGAGGTCATGATCCAGAAGCTCCACATGTTGAGCCGCTGGTTATAGGGCTCGCGCCCCAGCAATTGCGGCATCGCGTAGGTGAACATCGCCAGGTTGATCATGGCGTAGGCGCCGTAGAAGGCGAGATGGCCATGGGCGGCGGTGATCTGGGTGCCGTGGGTGTAGTAGTTGATCGGGGCCAGGGTGTGCAGGAAGCCCCACACCCCGGCGCCGAAGAACGCCATCACCGCGCAGCCCAGCGACCACAACAGCGCCGCCTTGTTGGGATGGTCGCGCCCGCCCTTCCACACCATCGTGAAGGCGAAGATCACCATGGCGAAGAACGGGACCACCTCCAGCGCCGAGAAGACGCTGCCGATCCACTGCCAATAGCCGGGGGTGCCGATCCAGTAATAGTGGTGGCCGGTTCCCAGGATGCCGGTGAACAGGGTCAGGCTGACGATGACATACAGCCACTTCTCGACGACCTCGCGGTCGATGCCGGTCATCTTGATCAGCAGGAAGGCGAGGATCGAGGCCATCACCAGTTCCCACACGCCTTCGACCCACAGATGCACCACCCACCACCAGAACATCTTGTCGAGGACGACGTTGTCCGGCAGGTAGAAGGCGAACAGGAAGAAGATGGCGACGCCCCACAGCCCCAGCAGCAGGATGTTGCTGATCACCGTCTTGCGGCCCTTGAGTACGGTCATGCTGATGTTGAACAGGAACATCAAGGCGACGATGACGATGCCGACCTTGATGTAGATGGGCTGTTCCAGATAGGAGCGCCCGTCGTAATTGCCGAACAGGTAGCCGACCACGGCAATGCCGGCGGCGCCGAAGAACAGCCAGAATTGCAGCTTGGCCAGGCCGGGGCTGTACAGCTCGGTCTCGGTCTCTTCGGGGATCAGGTAGTAGGTGGCGCCGAAGAAGCCCATCAGCAGCCACACCACCAGGGCGTTGGTGTGGATCATGCGCACGACGCTGAACGGCAGAAAGTCCGGCAGCGCGGTGGGAACGACATACAGGGTGGCGCCCAGCAGACCGAAAACCAGCTGGGCCGCGAATAGCGTCAGCGCGCCGATGAAGTAGAGCTTGGCGACTTTTTGCGACTCGTATCTCATGATGACGTCATCCCCTCTCAGCCGGAAATCTGCGGCGGCCAATTCTGCGTATCGATGCCGGCGTTCCATTCGAGGAAGTTGACGATGTCGTCGAGTTCCTTGTCGCTCAGATTGAACTGCGGCATTTGATGACGGCCTTCGACGCCGGTGGGTTGCGACTTGATCCAGGTCTTCAGGCTTTCGCGGGCCGTCACCGGATCCTTGTCGCCGCCATAGCGCTGCCACACGTTCTTCAGCTCCGGCGCGAAGCGGGCGCCTTCGCCCATCAGGGTATGGCAGTCGAAGCAGGCGTGCTTCTCCCACACCCGCTTGCCGGCGGCGACCGAGGCGGTGATCGGATGGGTTTCTGCGATTGCGTTCGCCTTGCCGACGCTGTGAACGACCAGCGCCGCGAAGACGACGAAAAAGAACACGGTGCCCCCATAGAAGATATTGCGGGCAGCCGCCTTCGTCAGTGTCTCGGACATGACTACTCCTCGAGAACGGTTGTCACTGGGGCCTGTCCGCGGACCTGCGGTCCTAGCACTCGCATTCCCCACTGGCGGGCATGCTAGAAAATTGCCAGGCATCCGTACTTGATGGCGGTCAAGCAATGGGCCGACGACGAATCGGATACCGGCCAACGAGTCAAGTCGGTCGTTGGTCGGTATGAAGCCCAGGCTGGTGGTGGTCGGCAACGGCATGGCCGGCATGCGCGCGGTCTCGGTCGCCAACATGACGCTGCTGCTGGCGCTGTTCGGCAACCATCCGGATACGGTGAGCTGGGGCGGGCTGGCTCACAACCTGCTTTGGGTCACCCTGGGCAACGCCATCAGCGGCGCCCTGTTCATGGGGGTTGCCTAATGGTTCGTGTCGCGGCGGGCGCAAGCCAAGCCTGCGTTGGCGGCGGTTTGCCCCGACCCACCGCGCAATTCATAGGGCGAGGCCGCGTCCCCGGGCTCGCCGCTGCGACCATCACGAGTCCGGCGGCGACCTCCGCCACCCGACTGTTTCATCGGACGCGGTATTCCCCTTTCCTGACCCGGTCGAAAATCCGTGTTTCAGTGCCAGAACAACTACAGGCGTTCTTGTCACCTGAAGCGTGGTCGTTTGGCAGAAGACATCCATTCGCTATTTTAGGGAAGGCGCTAAAAACTATCTGCCTGATTGCATCGGTCCCTAGAATCTGGCCGCTATATCCTTTCATTGCGCTGGCTATCATCTCGTGGATTCCCAACGATATGTCTGGATTTCGTACGGGCGGAAACGCCATCTTTCCTGTGTCCCTTCCTGGTGCGGCTAATCCGAGTTCGGGGGGGGCAGATAGGGCGCGAAGAACTCCCGGTCAGCCAACGTGGTGACCGAGACGAGCATCGTCTCGCTGCTGCGTTCCAGTGTTTGCAGGCGGGCATGGGGGATGCCATCCGCGGTCGCCCACACCCGCGAGACCTCCCACGTCTTCTGAAGGCGATCGCCGACCTTGGTAAAGCGGTCGCCAACCTCGGCTGGGGGAACTTTGCTTCCGAACATAGCCATTCTTGCGCACCAAGGTCATCTGCGGGACGCGCATTGTAGAGCGGCTGCGGCGCCGGGCAACCGCTCTTTCAACACCCCCCATGTCCAATGCCGGGCCGAACGCCGGTTCCGTCCCATGGGTCGGGCACCGCCTGCGACCTTACGTGGCGGACTTCTTCTTGGGTGACGGCGGTCCGACGAGCAAAGGGGCGGGAGGCGCCGGTATTTTCTTGGGGGATTTTGGCTTTTTCGCCTCGCGTGAGGTTCTTTTCTGGCATTTTGCCATGGATGTTCTCCTGGGTGAGAGCGTTATGCCGGGGGCAGGCTCGTTCTCTGGACTTTTATTGCCGGCCTTGTTTCCAGGCGGCTTCGAGCGCTGTGAAAGCCCAGCGCCCAACGCTCCTTTTCCTCACCGTCCCGGTAGGGGTTGAGCGCCGCAATGGTCGCTTCCAGTCCATCGGTCGAATCGGTGACCGAGGAGTCCCTGCCGGCGGACCACCCTTTGATGTAGATCCGACTCAGATCGAAACGAGTGCTCTTTGCCATGACCGATCCCTGCTGTGCGCCGGTTTCAATGGACGACCCTGGAGGTGGCCGTCGATCCGTTTAAGCTGATTCACAATGGCCATTTTGCCGTTGTCCATGCCCTGCTCGGGGCGCGCTTCGGGCATCCAGGCGACGTGCGGCGCGACCTTGTCGCCTGAATGCTTTGGCGCCTCCGGGCGGCATGGCCGCTCGGACGCGTGCGGCTGAAAACGCGGCTCACGCCCGCGGGGCGGTGAGCTGCGGCATCAAGCCATCCGCGCGCTAGTTCGCGGGTACAGCGTCGCAATAGCGCCGCCACGTCGGCGTCGAATCGGCGGGGTCATCGAAATCGACACCCACCATGGCCTGGTCGAAGCGCGAGCCCAGGCTGAAATGCCAGCCGCCGGCTAGATTCGACGCATTCAGGAACATGGCCAGCTTGTTCATTCCCGCCAATCCGTGCGTCACCGGAAACATCTTCGTGTCGGTGGTCATGGCGTGGTCTCCTGCCAGATCTCAGCCGAGATAAGGCCGCAATCCAATCCAGATCGCAAGGCAGATCATGAAAGTAATCGGGAGGACTACAGGCGGCGTCATCCATTGACTGGCCGAACATGCGGCCGACGGCATCTCATCTGACATTTTTTGATTTCCTAGCGGGCGGAGATACGCCCATCACAAACATTATATGGCATCGAATAAAAATTTGCAATGGCGCCATAAATATCTAGTTCATAACGTAAATGACTTGGTCGTGACTTTCCGTCCCAGGCGGATTGCGGCGCAGATCATCCCAATCGAACCTGCAGCCGATGGGTGGCGCCGTCGTCTGCCAGGCGCAGGCAAAGCGGTCGTTCCACGATGGCCTTCCCATCGACGGCGGCGAAGGCGACGCCATGCTCGACGCCATCGGGATTCTCGACCCGGATCTCGTATTGCGCCGCGCCGTGGCGCAGCAAAATCTCAAAGGCCGGCCACCCCCTGGGGATGCACGGATCGAGGTGCAGGACATCGCCGTGCAGACGCAGCCCGAGAATGCTCTCGACGCCGGCGCGCTGCATCCATCCGGCCGAGCCCGTGTACCAGGTCCAGCCGCCGCGGCCGACATGGGGCGGCGCCGCATAGACGTCGGCGGCGACGACGTAGGGCTCGACCTTGTAGCGATGGACGTCGGCCCGGGTGCGGGCGTGGTTGATGGGGTTGAGCAGCGAGAACAGTCTTGCCGCCTTTCCGCCCTCGCCCTGCGCCGCGAACGCCATCACCGACCACAGGGCGGCATGGGTGTATTGGCCGCCGTTTTCGCGGATGCCGGGGGGATAGCCCTTGATGTAGCCCGGGTCCTGCGGCGCCTTGTCGAACGGCGGCGCGAACAGCAGCGCCAGCGCGTCCTTGGGGCGGATCAGCTCGCGCTCGACCGCGGCCATGGCCTGGGCGGCGCGGTCCGGCGCCGCCACGCCGGAGATCACCGCCCAGGACTGGGCGATCGAATCGATCCGGCATTCCTGGCTCGCGGCCGAGCCCAGCACGGTGCCGTCATCGAACCAGCCGCGCCGGTACCACGCGCCGTCCCAGGCCTCGCGCTCCAGCGACAGTTGAAGGGCGGCGGCGTGGGCGCGCCATGTTGTGGCGCGCGATATGTCGCCGCGGGCGTCGGCAAGGGGGGCGAAGGCCATCAGGGCCGCGTGCAGCAGCCAGCCGAGCCAGACGCTCTCGCCCCGGCCGCCTTCGCCGACCCGGTTCATCCCGTCGTTCCAATCGCCGGTGCCGAAGAGCGGCAGCCCATGGCAGCCGAGCGCCAGGCTGGCATCGAGGCCGCGGGCGCAGTGCTCGAAGACCGTCGCGGTCTCGTCGGAAACCGTGGGCTGAAAGAAGCTGTCGTGCTGACCGGGGGTCAGCTTTTCGCCTTCCAGGAAGGGGACCAATTCGTCGAGAACCGTGGAATCTCCCACCGTGGCGACGTAGTGGGCGACCACATGGGCCAGCCAGGCCCGGTCGTCGGAGATCCGCGTGCGCACGCCCTGGCCGGAATGGGCCAGCCACCAATGCTGGACGTCGCCCTCGACGAACTGGCGCGCCGCCGCCCGCAGCAAGTGTTCGCGCGCCAGATCCGGGCGCGATGTGGCGAGCGCCGTGGCGTCCTGGAGCTGGTCGCGAAAGCCGTAGGCGCCGCTGGCTTGGTAGAACGCCGAGCGGGCCCAGAAGCGGCAGGCGAGCGTCTGGTAGAGCAGCCAGCCATTGAGCATGACGTCCATCGACCGGTCGGGCGTCGTCACTTGGATCTTGCCCAGAACATCGTCCCAGTACCGGTCCACCTCGGATCGCACGGCATCGAGATCGGCCGTGCGGTAGCGGGTGATCACGCTGCGTGCCTCTTCGGCGCTCGCCGCTTCGCCGAGGAAGAAGACAAGCGTGGCAATACCGTTCGGCGGCAGCAGGACGGTGGTCCGCAGCGCTCCGCAAGGATCGAGACCCGCCCCGACGGTGTTCGACAGCGGTGCCGCGCCGGCGAGCGCGGCGGGGCGAGCGAGCGTTCCGTTGCGGCCGATGAACTCTCGCCGATCGCCCGTCCAGTCCGTCTGGCGCCCACCGAAATCGGCGAAGGCGACGCGCGACCCGAAAGCGGGATTCCAAGGATTGCGGGCGAACATGGCACCGGTGTCGGCGTCGATCTCGGTGGTCACGAACGGCAATGACGCCGTCCGCGACGGGCCGAGGACCCACTCCGCATAGGCGGTCACCGAAAGACGCCGGCTGCGGCCCGAGGTGTTGCGAAGCGTGAGGCGCGCGATCTTGATCGGGTCGGCGAGCGGCACGTACTGCAGCAGGTCGAGCGCAATCCCGTGCGCCGAATGCTCGAACCGGCTATAGCCGCGGCCGTGGTGGGCGACATAGGTCGCGGTCTGGTCGCGGATCGGCTGGGCGGTCGGGCTCCACAGCTCGCCGGTATCGTTGTCGCGGACATAGAACGCCTCACCCGGACGATCGCTGACCGGATCGTTCGACCACGGCGTCAGCTGATTCTCGCGGCTGTTGACGGACCAGGTGTAGCCGCCGCCCTCGGCCGCCACCTGGAAGCCGAACAGGGGATTGGCGACGACGTTGATCCACGGGGCCGGCGTCGACTGGCCGGGGCCGAGAACCGTCACATACTCGCGCCCGCCATCGGCGAAGCCGCCCAGTCCGTTGAAGAATTCGAGATCCGGCGAGGGTGGCGGGGCCTGCGGCCGCGGCGCGGCGAGGGCGCGTCGCGCCGCCGGCCGGGTGGCGAATCTGGCCTCCGGCGCGTGATCGAGCTGATCGGAAAGGCGCCCGCGCTGGGCGACCAGCACGACCCGCGCCACCGACGACAGCAGGGCACGGGTCTCGGCGGGAATCAGGTCGGCCCGCAGGATGTAGACCCGGCCCTGCGGGCCCTCCACCCGAATCTGCCGCCGCGACTGGCTCAGGCGGAGCAGGGTTTCGAGCGCGTTCTGAAGGTCCTGAACATACGAGGAGGCGCGCTCGTTCAGGATCACCACATCGACGGCCACCTGCTTCATCCGCCAATATTCGTGGGCCTGCAGCAATTGGCGCGCAATATCGAGATTCTCGACGTCGGCAATGCGCAGCAGCACGATCGGCAGGTCGCCGGAAATGCGTTGCGACCACAGCCCCGACTGGCCGCCGGCGCCGCGGCGGATGGTGTCGGAGGATGGGCGCAATGTCGGGGCGCCGTAGAGCAGGTGTCCGGCGAGGCGCTGGAACAGGCTGGCTTCGACGGCATCGATGCCGAGGTGATGCAGCTGCACCTGCGCCTGGGTCCAGGCCAGCGTCGCCGCCCGCTCGAAGGCGGTGATGTCGCGATGCTTGTCGGCGAGGTCGAGCACCGCGTCGCGGGTCGCCGCCACCATCGTCCAGATGGCGATGCACACGGTCCCCCCCGGGGCGACGCGCACCCGGCGGCGCAGCGCGAAGACCGGATCGAGCACGGTGCCGACGGTGTTCGACAGCGGGCGGCCGTCGGTCACCGCGATCGGCGTCTGCACGCCGCAGCCACGGCCGAGGAAGCGGGCGCGGTCGGTCTCGACCTGGGGGTTGCCCACGGTCTCGCCGTCGACGACGGCGAGATGCGCGGCCCAGATCTCGGGCTCGTTCGGGGCCCGCCGCCGTCGTGTCGCCAGGACGATTCCGACATCGGCGAGATACTCGGTCTCGACGAACAGCTTGGAAAAGGCGGGATGGGCGATGTCGGATGCCTGCGGCGCCAGCGCCAGTTCGGCGTAGGAGGTGATGTCGATCTCCCGCGTCCAGTTGCCCGCATTGGACACCGAGACGCGCCGGACCTCGGCCGCGTACTCGCCCGAGACCAGCACTTCCAGGGACGTCGTCAGCGTGCCGTCGCGGCGGGTGAATTCGGCGCGATGCTCATCGAAGACGACATCATAGAAATCGGGCTCGGCACCGCTCGGCTGGAATCCCGCCGACCAGACGCGCCCGTTGCCGACGTCCCTGAGAAAGACGTAGGAGCCCCAATCGTCGCAGGTGGCGTCCTCGCGCCAGCGGGTCACCGCCAGGTCGCGCCAGCGGCTGTAGCCCGATCCGGCGGCGGTCACCATCACCGCGTACTGGCCGTTGGAAAGCAGGTGAGTGGCGGGCGTGCCGCTGTGCGCGGTGGTGAACCGCCGGCCGCCAAGCGGCTTGAACTCCAGCATCTTGGCGGCCGGCTTTGGTTCCGCCGCCAGCGGCCGCGCCATCGCGACATCGCGCGGTGTGCGTTCCTGCAGCAGCAATTCGGTGGCCTGGACGATGGGCTCGGCATGGAACCGGGTCCGCATCACGCCGTCGAGCAGCGCATCGGCGACGGCGACGATGGTCATGCCCTGATGGTGGGCCATGAAGGCGCGGACGATGGCGACGCCCTTGCCCTCCGGCACCCGGATCGGGGTGTAGTCGAGGGCCTCGTAGAAGCCGTAGCGGCCGCGCGCGCCGAGTCCCGCCAGCCGTTCGAGGTTTCGTGCCGCCGCGTGCGGATCGACCATGGTGGCGAGCGCCGTCGCGTAAGGCGCGACGACCGAATCGTGGCCGAGGCCGCGTTTCAGCCCGAGGCCGGGGACGCCGAAGTTGGAATACTGGTAGGTGAACTCCAGGTCGCGGGCGTTGTAGGCCGATTCCGAAACGCCCCACGGGATTCCCTGCGCCGCTCCGTAATCCATCTGGCGGCGCACGATCAACCGGCTGGTCTGCTCGATCAGGCTTCCCGCCGGCGCCCGCATGATAAGCGACGGCATCAGGTATTCGAACATCGATCCCGACCACGAGATCAGCGCGGCGCCGTGGGCCACCGGCGTGACGGTGCGGCCGAGGCGGAACCAGTGGCGGGCCGGAACGTCGCCCTTGGCGATGGCCAGGAAACTCGCCAGCCGCGCCTCGGAGGCCAGCAGATCGTAGCAATTGGGGTCGAGCGTCGCGTCGTTGACCACGTAGCCGATCGACAGCAGCTTGCGCTCGGGGTCGAGCATGAAGGCGAATTCCATTTCCAGCGCCATCGTCCGCGCGGTCTCTTCCAGGACCGCAAGGCGCGCCGGCAAGTCCGCCGGCGGATCGAGATCCCGACGGTGGCTGTCGATCGAACGCCGGGTCGCCTCCGCCCAGAACAACATGTCGGCGCCGATATCGTCGTCGCGTTCACTGGCCAGCGTGCGGGCGATATCCACCGTGGTCTCGGCCTGGGCGGCAAGCCCCGGCAGGCGTCCGCCGATATCCTTGTCGTCGGCGATGCCGGCGGCCAGGGCGGCGAAGGCTGCGTCGAGCTGGTGCCACGTCACCGTCTGCGTTCGCCGCCCGTCGTCCAGGCGGCCCGCTTCTTCCCGTGCGAGGTCGAGCGCGTCGGTGATCCCGGCGAGACGCCGCGCGGGCGCCAGGGGCTGGCTGCGCCACTCCCGGAAGGCGTTGGCCAGCGCGATCAGGTGTCCGGCCAGGTTGCCGCTGTCGACCGAGGAAATGTACGGCGGATCGAGCGGCCGCAGATCCTGCGTGTCGTACCAGTTGTAGAAATGGCCACGGAAGCGGACCAGCTTGGCCATGGTCGCCAGCGTCGCCTCCAGCCGCTCGGCCGCCTCGACGGAGCCCATCCAGCCGAAATCGCGGGCGGTCGCGGTCGACAACAGAAGGAGGCCGATATTGGTCGGCGATGTCCGATGGGCAAGCGCCGGTGCCGGGTCCTCCTGGAAATTGTCGGGCGGCAGCATGTGGTCGGCCGGCGTCACGAAGGTCTCGAAGAACCGCCAGGTCCGGCGCGCGGTCAGGCGCAAGGCGCGGGCATCGGCAGCCGACACCGCCATCCGGCCGGCGACGAGGGGCGACAGGCTGGTCCAGCGCGCGATGGCCGGCGACGCGATCCACAGCGCCGCGCATGCCGCCGCCAGCGGCCACGTCCCATGCCCCGCCGCCCACGCGACGACCACGGCCACAACGCCGATGACGGGGGCGGCGGCCATCCGGCGGGTGAAACCAAGAAGACCGAGCCGGGGCCCGACCGTCGATTGCGCCGCCGTGACCCATTCGAGCAAATGCCTGCGGGTCGCGAGCCGGGTCAGGGTCCGCCCGATCGCGTCGGTCATCAGCCACGCCTTATGGGCGAGAAACACGACATGCAGGACCGACAGGGTGAGCGCCAGGCGGATATCGGCGCCCAGCGCCCGCAGATGGCTATCGGGGGTAATGCCGCCACGGCGCGGCACGATGGCGCCGATCACCGGGATCAGGGTCGGCAGCACGATCGTCGCCACGATGAAGACGGTCCAGACCAGCGCGGCGTCGAACGGCATCATCCATCCGGCCAGCAAGGCGAGGACGGCGGCAGGCGCCGAGAAGGTGCGGCGCAGGTTGTCGAGCATCTTCCAGCGGCCGATGGCGGAAATGGCGCTGCCCGATCGCCGCCACCCCAGGATCCACGGCAGCAGCTGCCAATCGCCGCGCGCCCAGCGATGCTGGCGCAGGGTATCCACGTCGTAGCGGGCGGGGAATTCCTCGACCACCTCGATGTCGGAGGCGAGGCCGGCGCGGGCGAACACCCCTTCGAACAGATCGTGGCTCAGCATCGTCGAATCCGGGACGCGGCCGGCGAGAGCGGCCTCGAAGGCGTCGACGTCGTAGATGCCCTTCCCGGTGTAGGAGCCTTCGCCGAACAGATCCTGGTATACGTCGGAGGTGGCGGAGGCATAGGGATCGATGCCGCTCATGGAAGAGAACGTGCGCTGGAACAGCGAGCCCTCGCGGCCGACCGGCAGTGACGGCGTCACCCGTGGCTGCATCACCCCGTAGCCTTCCACCACCCGGCCGGCGGCGGCATCGAATCGTGGCCGGTTGAGCGGATGCGCCATCTTGCCGATCAGCCGGCGCACCGCGTCGCGCGGCAGCCTGGTGTCGGAATCGAGGGTGACGACGTAGCGGACATCCGCGGGTACGACGGGGGCCTGCCCGCCGGCGCCGATGAACGTGGTATCGGTGGCGCCGCGCAGGAGCCGGTTCAGCTCGTGCAGCTTGCCGCGCTTGCGTTCCCACCCGAGCCAGCGGCCCTCACCGTCGTTCCAGATCCGCCGGCGATGAAGCAGCAGGAAGCGCGCGCCGCCGAGGGCGGCGCCATGGCGCCGGTTGAGCCGGGCGATGCCCGCCGCCGCCGCCGCGAGGAGAGCGTCATCGGCCTCGGCCCGCTCGCTGGCGGCATCGACCCAGTCGGAGAGCAGGGCAAAATGAAGGTCGCCTTCCGGACTGGCAAGGTAATGAACCTCAAGGCGCTCGATCTGTTCGTCGATCGCCTCGGGCGTGGTCAGCATCGTCGGCACCGCCACCAATGTGCGGAAATGCGGCGGAATGCCGTCGCGAAGCTCCAAGGCCGGCAGGAGCGCCGCGCCGAAGCCCCAGATCGCGGCGCGGTTGACCAGCGCCACCGCCACGTCGATGGCGGGGATCGCGCCGAGAAGGCCGAGGACGCCCATCCATGCGGAGCCGAGATCCGTCGCCGCCAGGGCGAGCATCGGAAAGACGAGAAGGGCGGCGGTGACGACGGCGATGGCAGTCGCATAGCCGCCGATGCCGATCGCCTGGTTCAGGCGCGCAGGCCATGCCGACACCGGCGGCCGGTAGCCGATCATCGCCTCGAAGGCGCGCCGTCCGCCGCCGAGGAGATGGTAGCCGCAATCGCCCCGGCGGCCGTCGGCCAGGTTCCGCTCGGCGTTTTGCGCGGCCGTGACGGCACAGCGCGCGATGTCGATCTCCGTCTGGTTCGACCCGCGCGCCAACGCCTCGATGGCGCTGCGGTAGAGGTTTCGCGTCGGAAAATCCATGTCCAGATAGGCGCCGCCGGCGGCGAGCACGTCGTCGACCAGGCTGATGCGCTCGACCAGCTCGGTCCAATCGACGTCGCTGATCAGTCGCATGCTGGTGATGATGTTGCGCACGGTGACGCTCGCCGCGCCCTGCCTCTGGTGTTCCTCGCGCACCATCGCCTCGGTCGTGGTTCCCTGCACCACCAGCCGCTCGTCGAGCCAGGTCAGCGCCGGCGTGACCCGGGGGTCCTGATCGCGCAGCCTGTAGACGAGTTGAACCGCGAAGGCGTCCTGCAGTGGCGCTCGCTCGTAATCGCCAAGCACCGCCGGCACCGGTTCGGCGGCCCGTCCGCCGGCCCCCAGCAGGCGGTCGGCGACGGCATCGGCCTCGTGGCGGGCGGCGCGATTGTGGACGATTCCCTCGGCCAGGCGTCGCAGGTTCTCGATCAGTACGATCTTCAAGGTGATCGCCAGCGCCCACAGCTCGCCGATGGCCAGCGGCTGGACCTCCTGGTAGGCGCGGACATAGCGACACAGCATTTCCGTATCGAAGCGGCTGTCGGCGTGGGCGACATAAGCCCAGGCAACGCCGAGCACCCGCGGATAACCCAGGAATGGCCCGTCGGCCAGCTTGGGCAATTGCCGGTAATAGTAGGATGGCAGATCGGACAGGATGTCGTGGATCTGCAGCTCGACGAGGTGATAGTTGTCGATCAGCCATTCCGCCGCGGGCGTGGTCGCGCCGCCACTGTCGACAGCCCTGGCGATGGTGCAATGGGACTCGAGCAGCACCGCCGCGTTTTCGGTGAGCCGCCCCGCCAGCGGACGGCCCCTGGCCGGCTTCGGTGTCACCGGCTGGGCGGCTGCCAGGCTGCGCGCATGCTCCTCGATGCGCTCGACGCTGAAGAGCTCGGCGCGAATGGGCTCGCCGCTGTCCCAGGGCGACCCTCGATGCCCGCGTCCGAGCGCACGGCGAAGGAAAACCGTCAAACGGGCGTCAGCCGGGGGGCGCTTCGTCACGCGTAAACGCAATCATGCGCATGTGCCGCGATTGTTGTTCCAAAAAATACAGGCAAGTCGCCTGAAAAAATAATCTGCAAACCCATGGAATATGCCTTCGTATGTGACGCGGTCGCTGCAACCGTTCCCAGCCGCGGACATGACGGCGCCACGATCTACAACTATTTTTATATGGTTATTTTTTAACCGTCCCGTCAACGTTAGATTCATATGTATGCACAATATTTTTTCACAACTATTGCTTTTTTAAAAAACCGTCTTATCTGTGAGGGCTACAATTGTATCAACAGTGAAACAGATACTTTAGGCGAAGAACAATTATCCCATGGGGTCGCCCCGTCTCGCCGTCGTCTTCGGCAGGACGGTTTGGAGCGCCCCGTATTCGGGCGTGACGCCGTCGTTCCACGGAAACCGCCCGTGCTCATCCGGCAGCCGCCGCGATGGCCGGACGGGAGAATCCCGGGGTTGCCCTTGCGAAGACGGACTCCCTCACCCACGTTCAGTCGGTCGAATTCGTTGGGCGCTTCCCACGGCAACCCCCGGCACGGGCGTATTCCTGGACATCCCCAAGACCGAATTGATGCCTTCTGCACTGTCGCTGGAGGCGACGCCAGTACTGGAGAAAAATATGGCTACCGGCACCGTCAAATGGTTCAACAGCGCCAAAGGTTTTGGCTTTATTCAGCCGGATAGCGGCGGCACCGACGTGTTCGTCCACATTTCGGCGGTCGAGCGTGCGGGCCTGAGCGGGCTTATCGACGGTCAGAAGGTTTCCTTCGAGGAAGAGCGCGATCCCAAGAGGGGCAAGACCTCTGCGGTCAATCTCAAGGCGCTTTAATCAACCGATGAGGCCGGCGACGTGTGTCGCCGGCCCTTGGCCGCTCCGCTCCGGCATCCGTTTGGGGCAAAGCCCGGCGGCCACGCCGTCAATGCAGCGCCGCCTGGATCGCCGCCGTGTCCTGGTAGTCACGGAAGCGGGTGATCTTGCCGTTCTCGATCTCGAAGCAGTGCGCCCAGTCCACCTCGTAGACTTTGCCGGTGCTCTTCACCCGATCGCGCTCATGTCCCATCACCACCACCGTGGCGCCATCGGCGAGGAACCGCGTCGGTGAAAATTCCAGGAACTCCAGATTCTTGTCCAGCCTGTCGAAGAACTCGCGCACTTCATTCGGGCCGCGATAGGTTCCGGCCCACGCCATCTCCCCGGCCGGCCCCGGCGCCCGCCAATCGCACTCCTCGTCGACCAGTTGAACAATGCCGTTGATGTCATGCTTGGCGAAGCAATCGTAGGCTTGGCGCACGATGGCAGTCGGCTCGTCGTTCATCTGCATGGGATCCTCCCGTGGATGGTGCGTTTCACTGCGGCCGTCGCCATCGGCGGCGGTGCGCGATGGACAATCAGGAAAACAGCCACGGTCCCAACCTGGTCCATATCGGGCGTCTCCGGCGCCTGCGCGCTGGATGTCGTATGCACTATGAATAGCCTACTACCTCTATCGGGCATTTCGCCTCGACGATCTTCCTGCCTATCCTCATATGGCATAGCGGCTGGTTCCCGAGAGGCGGTGCGATGGCCCGATTGGATGTGAATTTCGACCCACGGCAATTGGCCCGACGCCTGTCGCGGTCTTTGGACGATGTTGTCGCCAGCCTCATCGGCGCCGACGATGCCAAAGCGTTCGTGGCAGCGTTGGAGATGAACGGAACCGTTTGGCGGGAGATCGAGACGTATTCGGCGGCGATGGGCTGGAGAGTGCCGAAGAAGACGGTGGATTTCGCGCTGGCGGCCTCGGCCCGCGCCCGCCGTGGCGTCGATGATAGCGACGTGGAGGCGCTGATAACCATCAATATGCGGGTCGCCGGCAAGATCGACCAAGCCTGTACCCCAGGCGGGGACCTGGATATTCACATTGACGCACCACCGTGATCGGGTTCCCTGTCACGACAGCACCTCATCGAGGAAAAATCATGTTCGGAAAAAAGGCACCCCCAGTTCTGATCGGCGACCGTTTTATCAAAACTGGCGGTCCCCAGAAGGTCTGGACGGTCATGAAAATATGCAATTCCCACGCCCGGCTGGTCAGCAAACAGCTTTCCCCGGAGCAAATTACCATCTCGGTCAATGCCCTGGCCGACCGCGCGCTATTCCAGCCGCTCGTTCCTGAAATGACGGGCTCCGAAATGACGGGCTCCGAAATGACGGGCCCAGAAATGACGGGCGAAGTGCCGACGGCCGCCGCAGATGCCACCAAGAGGGCGGTCCTGGCGCAATGATGGTTGCCCGGCGACTACATCGGATTCGGGCCTTCCACCAAGGGCGGCGATTCACCGACCCACCTTTCCGCGTCGGTCGTCGCCTTGGGGGCGCCGTTGGCTCGCCGGTTTGCCAATTCCAGCAGGGCATCGGTTGAAATGCCGAACGCATTCAGGCACTCGATGACGGCGAGCGCATAGGCATCCGGCCTGTTGCTCGGCGGGAACGGCCCTTGGTAGAGGGTGGTTGCGATGGCACCCAACAGGTGTTCGAGCTTAATTTGATCGGTCACGTTCGCTTCGCCTTTCTCGCCGGACAGCGGAAGCAGACATATACGCCGAAATCAGGCGGGTGCGATGTGTGGAATTTCACCCCACACCGCCAGCCGCCGGATGGGGGCAGGGGAAGTTACCCATGGGGGCCGCCTGAAAACCCTAGAAACGGCCGCCGTGCTGCACTACGACTCCGTCCATCGTGCCCGGCGGCCGCGTCGCGAAAGGGGCCGAAAGTTTGTTCATCGAAGGAGGAGCCATACGCATGGCGCGTAAACCGAACTATAATTTCGAACGCATGGAACGCGACCGGGCCAAGGCGAAAAAGTCGATCGCCAAAGCCCAGGCCAAGAGCGACGAGAAGCTCAGAGCCGAACGGGTTGGACAGGATCCTGTGCCCGGCAGCGATGACGTCGTCCCACCCGAAGCCGATCCCGTCGCCTGACCCATGCACCAGCCGGGGCAGGTCAGCCACCTTAGCGACCAACTCACGCTTGATTTCGTCGGCGGTTCCATGGGCCATCGGCTGCGTAGTGGCGGGCGTGGTGGGGCCTTGCGCCGGGCATTTGGATTTTCCAACGGCAATGCGCCGGCCATTATCGACGCCACCGCCGGATTGGGCCGCGACGCGGTCCTGCTGGCGTCGATGGGGGCGCGCCTCACAATGGTGGAGCGTTCGCCGGTGGTTCACGCCCTTTTGCGCGACGCCCTGGACCGGGCATGTGCGTCGGGGCCGGAATTCGCTGCCATCGGCGGCCGCATAACGCTGCTGCACGGCGATGCCAAGGAACTTCTGCCCACCCTGACGCCCGAGGCGGTGCTTGTCGATCCCATGCACCCGCCCCGGAAAAATACCGCGCTGGTGAAAATGGAGATGCGGTTGTTGCGGCAGCTGGTCGGTGCCGACCCGGATGCGCTGGAGTTGATGCAGGTGGCATTGGCCTGTGCGCAAAAGCGGGTGGTCCTCAAGTGGCCGCAACACGCAGCCCCATTGCCGGGGCTGCGAAAACCGTCACATCAGATCTTCGGCAAGACGACGCGCTACGACGTCTTCATGACCGGATAGTCTTGCCGTGAAGCCGTGGACCCGGTCCCGCGCCCGCCGTCGGCAGAAGAGCGCGGCAGGGCGTCCGCAGACATGCCTTGGAAGACGCAACGTTATCGTATATAGCCCTGTTTCGAACTGCGACGGGACGAACGGGTTTGGCTCGATTGGCGACACCCGTGCCGCCGCGGAAATGCTGGCGCATTCCAGCTTACGCGAGTTGAGGCATGGGTTTGGAAGGTGCCGCGCGTCGTATCCCGGATCGTCCCTCCCCTAATTGATGGAAGGCATGATGAGCAAAGCGACCTATGACGCGGACGCCATCGAAAAGAAGTGGCGCGAAATCTGGGAAAGCTGGGATCTCTACAGCTGGGATGCCGCACGTCCGAAGAGCGAGACCTTCACCATCGATTCGCCGCCACCCACGGTCAGCGGCGCTTTGCATTTGGGTCACGTGTTCAGCTACACCCACCAGGACCTGATCGCCCGCTACAAGCGGATGAAGGGCCTGAACGTTTGCTATCCCATGGGCTGGGACGACAACGGGCTGCCGACCGAGCGCCGGGTGCAGAACTTTTACAATGTCCGCTGTGATCCCAAGCTGCCCTACGTGGCCGACTTCCGCCCGCGCAAGATCGCCAAGGAGCCGCCCGAGGTCATCAGCCGCCGGAACTTCATCAAGCTGTGCGAGGAACGCACCGCCGAAGACGAGATGAACTTCAAGGATTTGTGGCAGAAGCTGGCGCTCAGCGTCGATTGGAAGCTTGAATATTCGACCATCAGCGACTACTGCCGCAAAATCAACCAATACAGCTTCATCAAGCTATTCAACAAAGGCGAGGTCTATCAGGTCGAGTCTCCCGTCATGTGGGACGTCGATTTCCACACCGCCATTGCCCAGGCCGAGATCGAGGAACGGGAGCTTCCCAGCGAATTCCTCACCCTGCGCTTCGGCGTGGCGGGGGGCGGCGAATTCCTGGTCGCCACCACCCGGCCCGAGATGTTGGGCGCTTGCGTCGCCGTGCTGGTCCACCCCGATGACGTCGGCAACGGCGCGCTGATCGGCAAGACCGCGGTGACGCCCCTGTTTTCGACGCCCGTGCCGATCATGGCCGATCCTCGCGTCGACCCGGCCAAGGGCACCGGTTGCGTGATGGTCTGCACCTTCGGCGACGCCACCGACGTGGAATGGTGGCGCGACCTGAAGCTGCCGCTGCGCCGGATCGTCGACGAGAAGGGGTGTCTGTGCCCCATCCAGTTCGGTACGCCCGGCTGGGACAGCCTGGACCCCGACGCGGCCAACGCCGCCTGGGGGGCGATCTCCGGCGCCTATGTGGCGAAGGCGCGCAAGAAGACCGTCGAGATGCTGCGCGAGGCCGGCATCGTCACCGAGTCGAAGCCCCTCACCCACGCAGTCAAGTTCTTCGAAAAGGGCGAGCGCCCGCTGGAAATCGTGCCGACGCGCCAATGGTTCGTGCGCCTGCTCGACCATAAGCAGGAATTGCTCGACGCGGGGGCGGAGGTCAACTGGACGCCGTCCTACATGTTCTCGCGCTACCGCAACTGGGTGGAAAATCTGAACCAGGACTGGTGCATCAGCCGCCAGCGCTATTTCGGCGTTCCCTTCCCCGTGTGGTACCCGCTGGACGTCGACGGCGAGGTTCTTTACGACAAGCCCATTCTGCCCGACGTTTCGCGATTGCCGGTCGATCCGCAGATCGACGTGCCCGACGGCTATACCGAGGCGCAGCGCGACAAGGCGAACGGATTCACCGGCAGCTCGGACGTCCAGGACACCTGGTCCACCAGCGCGCTTTCGCCGCTGGTCATCAGCCAGTGGGAGTTCAACCCCGAGCGGCACGAGAAGCTGTTCCCCATGGGCATGCGCCCGCAGGGTCACGACATCATCCGCACCTGGGCCTTCTACACCATCACCATGGCCTGGCTGCACAGTCGCTCGAAGCCATGGAACGACATCGTCATCAGCGGCTGGGTCCTGGACTTCCAGGGCAAGAAGATGAGCAAGAGCAAGGGGAACGTCGTCACCCCCAGCGGATTGTTCGAATCCTATCCCGCCGACGCCATCCGCTACTGGGCTGCGCGCGCCCATGCCGGTGTCGATACGGCGCTGGACGAGTCGGTGTTCAAGGTGGGCAAGCGCCTGATCACCAAGCTGTTCAATGCCGCCCGCTTCGTCTACATGCGCCTCGGCGCCGCGGCTCTGCCCGGCACGGAGGCCATCACCGCCGAACTCGACCGCGCCCTGGTACGGCGCCTGGCGGCACTGGTCGAGCAGACGGGTGAGCGGTTTGAGAAGTACGAGTGGGCCCATGCGCTGTCGGCGACGGAGAGCTTCTTTTGGGCCGATTTCTGCGACGACTACCTGGAACTGGTGAAGGCGCGGGCGAAGCTGGACGACGACGGCAATGCCGGGGCCGACGCGATGAGCGCGCTGGCCACGCTGGAACTCACGTTGAACACCCTGCTGCGGCTGTTTGCCCCAGTAATGCCGACGATCACCGAGGAGCTGTGGAGCGAACGATACGCCGCCGCCACGCTCAGCCGATCGATCCATCTTTGCCCCTGGCCGACGGTGCAGGAATTCGCCCAGGTCGCTGCGCCGCAATTCGACACGTCGTTCGACACGGCCAAGCAATTGCTTTCCGTCGTGCGCCAGGCGCGGGCGAAGGCCCAGCTGTCGCGGCTGCACCCCATCGTCGCGCTGACCATCACCGCCCCGCCCAGGGATCTCGCGGTGATTGAGGCTGTCGTTGGGGACATCTGCGCTGTCGAGTGCGTCCAGAAGCTGACGGTGCGCGGTGGCGACGATGCCGAACAACTCCAGGCTTCGGTCGAATTCGCCCCGGTCGGGAGTGCGTAGCGGGCGTCACGAGCACGCTGGCACGGCACGCGGCCGAATGACCTTCAGTCTCCAGGTGTTGCCGGTCATCGCCGATTGCAGGGCGACGTCGTCGAGCAGGCCGTTGCCGGTCGCCTCCATGGCGGTGAATACCGCGGCGGCCTTGTGGTTGTGCGGCGCGTCCGCGTCGGGGTGAATCCACTGGCAGACGATGAGGATGCCGTCGGACGCCAGGTGGCGGAGCGTGCGCGCGAACACTTCGGCCGGCAGCGGCAGGTAGTAGGCCACGTCGACGAAGCACAGGCAATCGGTGCGCAAATCCGCCGGCAGATCTTCGCTTTGGATGTCGGCGACCAGGAAGCGGGCAGGGATGTCGGGCCGCCGCCGCGCCGATTCGGTGGCGACCCGGGATGCGTCGACCCCGACATAATCGTCCACCACCAGCGGATCGAGCGTCAGCAGCAACTGCCCCTGGCCGCAGCCGATGTCGAGCACCCGGCGCCGTCCGTAATGACGGATCCACCCCGCCACGATCTGCAACCGCGCCGACTCGAACACGGAATCGGCCAGGTGATCCCACTTGCCGGCGGCGTATTCGCCGTCGCTGATGGACTTGATCCCCAGGGGGTCGATCTACTCGAACTCCACCAGCACCTGGTTGACCTTGACGCCGTCGCCCTGCTCGACCTTGACCGCCTTGACCTTGCCGGCCGCCGAGGCGGTAACGTTGGTCTCCATCTTCATCGCCTCGAGCACCATGATCAGGTCCTCGGCATGCAGTTCCTGGCCGGGCTTGACGTTGATGCGGATGACCATGCCGGCCACCGGGCTGCGGCAGACCTTGTCCTCGTTCACCGGGCCTTCCGCCGATGATGCGGCGGCCGACGAGGCCGCGGGGGCCGGCGCGGCGTGCAGCGTCGCCGCGGGCATCGGCGGAATGTAGCGACCGCCGCGCGGGGCCACGTCTTCCTCGATCACTTCCACGTCGAGTTCGTAATTCTTGCCGTCGATGCCGATCTGTAGTTTCACGGCCGCAACTCCTCTAGATTGTTTCCGCGTGGCCGCCGGTCAGCGTCCGCGCTGCAGGTTCTGCGAGGCATGGACGATGACACGGCCGTGCTGCGCCCAGGGGTTGATGATTTCGTAAGGCGTCTGCAGCATCTTGGCCGAGCGGACCCGCACCTTCTTGCCGAGATAGGCGGTCACCACCGCCGCCATCATCACCAGGGTTTCCGGGCTGACTTCGTCGGACCCGGCCGCTTCCGGCTTGGCCGCCGAGGCACCCGCCCGCTGGCCCTTGAGCGTGTCCAGCTCCGACCTCAACGCGGCCAACTGCGTCTGCGTCTCGCGGCGCAGGGTCTCGACCGCCGCCAATACGTCTTCTAGCGATAACGCTGCCATGGGGTATTCCCTAGCTGTGCTTCGGTAAACGCGGTCCTCAGAGCGGGATCAGGCCGTGCTTCTTGGGCGGCCGGGCCTCCCGCTTGGCATGCAGGCTTTCCAGCGCCATCGCCAGATACCGCCGGGTGTCCGCGGGTTCGATGATGTCGTCGACCAGGCGGCGGCCGGCGGAGACGTACGGATTGGCGAAGGTGTCGCGGTAGAGTTCGATCATCTCCTTGCGCTTGGCCGCCTTTTCGTCGGCGGGAGCGTGCTGGATCTTGTTGCGGAAGACGATCTCGGCGGCCCCTTCGGCGCCCATCACGGCGATTTCCGCGGTCGGCCAGGCGACCACCCGGTCGGCCCCCAGATCCTTGCCGCACATGGCGAGGTAGGCACCGCCATAGGCCTTGCGCATGATCACCGTGATCTTCGGTCCGGTGGCGGCCGAGTAGGTGTAGAGCATCTTGGCGCCATGACGGATGATGCCGCCGTATTCCTGCTCGACCCCGGGCAGGAATCCGGGCACGTCGACGAAGGTCACCAGGGGAATGTTGAAGGCGTCGCAGAAGCGGATGTGCCGCGCCGCCTTGTCCGACGAATTGATGTCGAGCGCGCCTGACAGCACGCAGGGCTGGTTGGCGATGATGCCGATGGTGCGGCCCTGGATGCGGGCGAAGCCGACGACGATGTTCGGCGCGAAGCCGGGCTGGATTTCGAGGAAATCCTGGTGGTCGACGAGGCGCAGGATGATCGGGCGCACATCGTAGCCCAGCTTGGTGTCGGTGGGCACCATCTGGTTCAACTCGGGGTCGCCGTCAAGCGGTTCGTCGGCGGGCAGCCGTGGCGGGTCCTCGATGTTGTTCGAGGGCAGGAACGACAGCAGGCGCCGGCATTGATAGATGGCGTCCTCGTCGTCCTCGGCGATCAGGTGGACGACGCCGGAATTGACCATGTGGGCCTGCGGTCCGCCCAGGGCTTCGGCCGTCACCACCTCGCCGGTCACCTGCTTGATGACCTGGGGGCCGGTGATGAACATCTGCGCCCGCTTGGTCTGGATGATGAAGTCGGTCAGCGCCGGGCTGTAGGCGGCGCCGCCGGCGCAGGGGCCGCAGATCAGCGAAATCTGCGGGACCGCACCCGACAGCATGACGTTGTTGAAGAACACCTTGCCGTAGCCGGACAGGCTGTCGATGCCCTCCTGCACGCGGGCGCCGCCCGAATCGTTGATGAAGACGAACGGCGAGCCGGTCTTCAGCGACAGCATCTGCATCTCGGCGACCTTGGTGCTGTGCACCTCGCCCGCGGCGCCGCCGGCCACGGTGAAGTCCTGGCTGGCCAGATGCACCGGGCGGCCGTCCACGGTGGCGCAGCCGGTCACCACGCCGTCGGCCGCCAATTCCTTGTCGGCCATGCCGAAATAGGTGCAGTGGTGCTTGGCGAACAGGCCGATTTCCTGGAAGCTGCCGTCATCCACCAGCTTGGCGACGCGTTCCCGTGCCGTCAGCTTGCCGGCTGCGTGCTGCTTGTCGACGCCGGACTGGCCGCCGCCCTGCAGCAGCGCGGAACGCTTGTCGCGAAGTTCGCCGATTTTCTCTTCGATCGTGCTGTGAGGCGGACGACTTGCATGTGGCATTGATGCTACCCCCTTCCCTGGTTCCGGTTGGCGCCTGCGGTCTCTATGCCGCGGGGCCGACCGTCACCTTGTGTTCCTTGCCGTAGAGCGAAACCACGTAGGTCTTCTTGGTCGTTGCGGCGGTGCCGGCTTCGCCCTTGCCGCCCGCCTTTGCCGGAGCGGCGGCTGCCGCCGGTTCCACCTTGACCGGGTCCTTGCTCAGGTTCTTGGGGCCTTCCGGACGGCTCTTGAAGAACTTGGGCGCCACCTGGGGGAACATGGCGTAGGTCAGCACGTCCTCGTCGCTGCCTTGGCAGCCTTCCAGCGCCAGGGCTTCCGAGCGGAGCGTCTCCCATTCCGGCTTGAGCAGGTCGGCCGGCCGGCCGGTGATCACCGGCTTCTTGGCGTGGGCCTCGGCCTTGGCGAGGACCTCGGGGTCCTTTTCGCCGAGCGTGCTGCCGTAATAGCCCAGCATCAGGTCGGCGAATTCACCGGTAAACGCCTTGTACTTGCCCATCAGCACGTTGAACACCGCCTGGGTGCCGACGATCTGGCTGGACGGGGTGACCAGCGGCGGATAGCCGGCGTCCTTGCGGACCCTCGGCACTTCCTCGAGGACTTCCGCCAGACGGTCGCCGGCGCCCTGGCCCTTCAGCTGGCTTTCCATGTTGGAAATCATGCCGCCGGGGATCTGGCTCTTGAAGATCTCGGTGTCGACGCCGGTAAAGTCGCTCATGAACTCATGGTAGCGGGGCCGGATCTTGGTGAAGTAGTTGTTGACCTTGAGGATCAGGTCCTTGTTCACCCGGGTCTCGCAGCCGGTTCCCTCGAGCATCTCGACCACAGCTTCGGTCGGGTTGTGCCCCGAGCCGAGCGACAAGGCGCTGATCGAGCAGTCGACGATGTCGCACCCGGCCTCGATCCCCTTCATCAGCGACACCAGGGTGACGCCGGTGGTGGCGTGCGCATGGATGTGGATCAAGGTGTCCTTGCCGCACTTTTCCTTGATGCCCTTGACGATGTCGTAGCAGGCCTGCGGCTTCATCAGCGCCGCCATGTCCTTCAGACAGATCGAATCGGCACCCATGTCCTTGAGGTGCTGGGCCATGTCGACGAAGGCGCCGATGGTGTGCACCGGGCTGACGGTGTAGCAGATGGTGCCCTGGGCGTGCTTCCCGGTCTTCTTCACCGCGGCGATGGCGGTCTTCAGGTTGCGCAGGTCGTTCAGCGCGTCGAAGACGCGGAACACGTCCATGCCGTTCTCGGCCGCCTTGTCGACGAAGCGTTCGACCACGCCGTCCTCGTAATGGCGGTACCCCAGCAGGTTCTGCCCGCGCAGCAGCATCTGCAGCTTGGTCTTGGGCATCAACTTCTTGAAAGTGCGCAAACGCTCCCACGGGTCCTCGTTGAGGAAGCGGATGCAGGCGTCGAACGTCGCCCCGCCCCAGCACTCGAGAGACCAGTATCCCGCGTCATCCAAATCCTTGCAGGCGGGAATCATGTCTTCCATCGCCATCCGGGTAGCCAACAGGCTTTGGTGCGCATCTCGCAAGATCACGTCCGTGAGTTCAACCACGCGTCCCATGGGCGACTTCCTTAGTTAGACTTGATCTACTTTAAATCCGCTCGCGGCGAGCATCATCTTCCAACCCGATGCGTTTGGCCAGCCAAATTCCGCCGAATTTCGTGCGGAAGGATAAGGCCGACACTCAGGCGAATGGGCAGGCGGAGCTTACTCCCGTCTGCGAGGCGAAATAAAGCGGGGAGACACGGTGGCGTGCCGCTCGCCGGGCCCGGCCCCCATCCAATCGACACAAATCCGCCATTTCTTGCGCCATAGGGAGGGCCATGCGGCAAGGGTGGGGCTTTTTCGATGGCGCCAATTTAGAACTAATGGTATCTGGACCGGCTGACCAAACGGGCGGTCCATTCCGCCTTAAGCGTGCGCCGAGGTTCGAATCCAGGGGGAGACGATGCAAGAGATCATTCGCCAACTCGACGAAAAACGGAATCGCGCCCGCCTCGGCGGCGGCGAGCGCCGGATCAAGGGCCAGCATGAAAAGGGCAAGCTGAGCGCCCGCGAACGCATTGAATTGTTCCTCGACGAGGATTCGTTCGAGGAATGGGACATGTTCGTCGAGCATCGCTGCACCGATTTCGGCATGAACAGCCAGTCGATTCCGGGCGACGGGGTGGTCACCGGCTACGGCACCGTCAACGGCCGCCTGGTGTTCGTGTTCAGCCAGGATTTCACCGTGTTCGGCGGCTCGCTGTCCGAAGCCCACGCCGAGAAAATTTGCAAGATCATGGACAAGGCGGTGCAGGTCGGCGCCCCGGTGGTCGGCCTCAACGATTCGGGCGGCGCCCGCATCCAGGAAGGCGTCGCCTCGCTGGCCGGCTACGCCGAGGTGTTCCAGCGCAACGTCATGGCCTCGGGCGTGGTGCCGCAGATCAGCCTGATCATGGGTCCCTGCGCCGGCGGCGCGGTCTATTCGCCGGCGATGACCGATTTCATCTTCATGGTCAAGGACAGCTCGTACATGTTCGTGACCGGTCCCGAGGTGGTCAAGACCGTCACCCACGAGACGGTCACCGCCGAGGAACTGGGCGGCGCGATCAGCCACACCACCCGGTCGGGCGTTGCCGACCTCGCCTTCGAGAACGACGTCGAGGCGCTGCTGCAACTGCGCCGCTTCGTCGACTTCCTGCCGGCCTCGTGCCGCGAGAAGCCGCCGGTCCGTCCCACCGCGGACGGCCCCGAACGCAGCGAGCCGAGCCTCGACACGCTGATCCCGGACAATCCCAACAAGCCCTACGACATGCGGGAGTTGATCGCCAAGGTGGTCGACGAGGGCGATTTCTTCGAAGTCCAGCCCACCTATGCCGGCAACATCCTCATCGGCTTCGGCCGCATGGAGGGGCGCACCGTCGGCTTCGTCGCCAACCAGCCGATGGTGCTGGCCGGCTGCCTCGACATCGCCTCGTCGATCAAGGGCGCCCGCTTCGTGCGCTTCTGCGACGCCTTCAACATCCCCATCGTCACCTTCGTCGATGTGCCCGGCTTCCTGCCCGGCACCGCCCAGGAATTCGGCGGCATCATCAAGCACGGCGCCAAGCTGCTCTACGCCTTCGCCGACGCCACCGTGCCCAAGATCACCGTGATCACCCGCAAGGCCTACGGCGGCGCCTACGACGTGATGAGCTCGAAGCACCTGCGCGGCGACGTCAACTTCGCCTGGCCGACCGCCGAGATCGCGGTGATGGGCCCCAAGGGCGCGGTGGAGATCATCTTCCGCCAGGACATCGGCGACTCCGCCAAGATCGCCGCACGCACCGAGGAATACCGCCTCAAGTTCGCCAACCCCTTCATCGCCGGCCATCGCGGCTTCATCGACGACGTGATCATGCCGCATTCGACCAGGAAGCGGATCTGCCGCTCGCTGGCCATGCTGAAGGACAAGGACTTGAAGAACCCGTGGCGGAAGCACGGGAATATTCCGCTCTGACGCCAAGGGGGAAGCTGCCATGTTCACCAAGATCCTCATCGCCAACCGCGGCGAGATCGCCTGCCGCGTCATCAAGACCTGCCGCAAAATGGGCATCAAGACGGTGGCGGTGTATTCCGACGCCGACAAGGACGCGCTGCACGTCCAGATGGCCGACGAGGCCGTCCATCTCGGACCGCCGCCGTCGGCCCAGTCCTACCTGCTGATCGACAAGATCGTGCAGGCCTGTCTCGACACCGGCGCCCAGGCGGTGCATCCCGGCTACGGCTTCCTGTCGGAGAAGCGCGAGTTCCAGGAGGCGCTGGCCAACGCCGGCATCACCTTCATCGGCCCCGACGCCCACGCCATCTACGCCATGGGCGACAAGATCCAGTCGAAGAAGCTGGCGCGCGAGGCCGGGGTGTCCACCGTGCCCGGCCATCTGGACGTGATCAAGGATCCCGACGAGGCGGTGCGGATCGCCAACGACATCGGCTATCCGGTGATGATCAAGGCCTCGGCCGGCGGCGGCGGCAAGGGCATGCGCCTGGCATGGAACGACGCCGAGGCGCATGAGGGCTTCCTTTCGGCCACCAACGAGGCCAAGTCCTCGTTCGCCGACGACCGGGTGTTCATCGAGAAATTCATCGAGCAGCCGCGCCACATCGAGATCCAGGTGCTGGCGGACAGCTTTGGGACCGTGCTGTACCTGGGCGAGCGCGAGTGCTCGATCCAGCGCCGCCACCAGAAGGTGATCGAGGAGGCGCCGTCGCCGTTCCTCACCGAATCCACCCGCAAGTCGATGGGCGAGCAGGCCTGCGCGCTGGCCCGCGAGGTGCAGTACAAGTCGGCCGGCACCGTCGAGTTCATCGTCGACGGCACCAGCGGCCAGTTCTACTTCCTGGAGATGAACACCCGGCTACAGGTGGAGCACCCGGTCACCGAATTGGTCACCGGCCTCGACCTGGTCGAGTGGATGATTCGGGTCGCCGACGGCGAGAAGCTGGCCTTCTCGCAGAACGACATCAAGCTGACCGGCTGGGCGGTGGAAAGCCGCGTCTACGCCGAGGACCCGTTCCGCGGCTTCCTGCCCTCGACCGGGCGGCTGACCCGCTACCAGCCGCCGCCGGAAGGCAACCACGTGCGCGTCGACACCGGCGTCTACGAGGGCGGCGAGATCAGCATGTTCTACGATCCGATGATCGCCAAGCTGTGCACCTACGGCCCGACCCGCGAGGCCGCCATTGCCCATATGCGCGAGGCTCTCGACCAGTACTACATCCGCGGCGTGTCGCACAACATTCCGTTCCTGGCCTCGCTGATGAGCAAGGAGCGGTTCGTCAAGGGCGACCTCACCACCGGCTTCATCGCCGAGGAATATCCCAACGGCTTCCACGCCGCAGACCTGCCGGACGACGACCCGATCACCCTGATCGCCACCGCCGCCGCCATCCGCCACCGCCAGGAGGAGCGCAACGCCCGCGTCTCCGGCCAGTTCCCCGGCCACGAGAAGACGGTGCCGGTGCTGTGGACGGTGGTGCTGGCCGGCCAGTACCACGACGTCGCGGTACGCGCCGCCGAGGGCGGCTACGCCGTCGTCGTCGCCGGCGAGGCGGTCAACGTCAAGACCGATTGGCAGGCCGGCAATCCGCTGTTCCACGCCTTCATCGACGGCAAGCCGGTCTGCGTGCAGGTCGACGCCTCGGGCATTTCCTACCGCCTGAGCCATTCCGGGGCGCGGGTCGAGGCCCTGGTGCTCACCCGCCGCGGCGCCGAACTGCATCGGCTGATGCCGTTCAAGGCGCCGCCCGACATGTCGCGCTTCCTGTTGTCGCCGATGCCCGGCCTGCTGCGCAGCGTCGCCGTCATCGAAGGCCAGGAGGTCAAGGCCGGCGAGCCGCTGGCGGTGATCGAGGCGATGAAGATGGAGAACATCCTCAAGGCCGAACGCGACGCCACCGTGGCCAAGATCCACGCCAAGGCCGGCGAGTCCCTGGCGGTCGACCAGAAGATCGTCGAGTTCGCCTGATCTGGTGCCCCCCGCGAAAGCGGACTTTCGCGGGGGGCTTCTTGGGATTATTGTGACGCTGCACTATTTGGCGGGCGCAGAAAGCAGCCTGATCTGCCAGCCAGCGTTATCCGCGGGCGCGGCGAACTGCACTTCCAAGCGGGTACCGTCTTCGGCCCGCCACTGCCAACAAGTGGGGCCGGTGTCAACCCATCCCACGGAAGGGGCATACAACCCCCACGGCAATCCAAAACGGCGCTTCATTTCGTCGTAAAAGCTATGATCGCCCGAGCCCTTGGGATCGACGACGAGCCGGGACACCTGATTCGAGCCGTCGATGAAGACGGTCAGGCGGTGGGCGCGGTCGATATCGATGGCAAGCGTGGCGCCATCACGGTTCACGTCACCGTATCCGCCCTTGTTCAGCTCTTTAGCGGCTTCCTCCGCCGACATGCCAAGGCGCACGCCATACAAATCCGAGGTTCGAGTCAGCGGCTCGACGACGAAAATTGCCACCTTGTCCTTCTCAGGATCGCCGGTCGGCTCGAAGGTGCAAACCTCGCGGAGGGCCACGTATAGATCATTCTTCGGTCGGGCGCGGTAGCGATAGGTGCTTACACATGTCTTTCGGCGCCCCGGGATGGGGACGACCAAACGAGCGCCATTGGCATACGTGCACTCGATATCGGCGGAACGAGACGTCGCATAGGTCTCGTGGTAGACGTCCCCTTTCCGACTGACGATGGTTGTCAAGCCTGCACGCTGGTCATCGATGAAGAGTGTTTGCAAGACGAGTCGGGATGCGGGGGGGCCGAACCAGGAGGCGGGGCATTCCACCGGAACAGGGGCGTCGGATGCCGACGCCCCTGTGACGAACAGATTGCCAGCGGCGAAGGCCAGCAAGCGGGCATGCCGGAATGTCATAGCGTGCGTCCGGATCTCATCAGTCGTGCCATTATGTTAGTTGATCACATGAAACTGTCCAGCGGTATAGGTGCCCGTTCCAGGCTCACGATTGAACGGGATGAACGTTCTCCGGGCCTCGTATGCACCCGCCTGGTCGACGACATAAATGCCCTCCACCCCATTCTCGGTCCCGTACTTTTGGAAAATGGCCGTATGGCCTTGGCCTGTGATAGGGACGTATTTGCCATTCGTGTTAAAGGTCGCGATAGCTGTGCCGGGGGCGATATTCGGCTTGTCGGCGGTGATTTGGATTCCGGGCTTCCAAGATCCGGTGGGTCCAAGGTCGGGGACGGCGTCCCGGACCAGGGCGACGCAATTTTTCGCCCCCGGAAAGTGAATCCTCTTGTCACCGTTCTTCGCCGCGTCGGCCAGAATCTGTTCCTGAGACTTGGTTGACGGGTGACCTGCACCTGACGTGTCGGCTGCCTCGGCAGTGGAGATGCCGAAGAACTTCTTGAATCCATCGGCGATATCGTCCCAAAGGCCTTTCGGCGATTCGTCGCTGGCGGCTTCCGCCTGGTCTTGGGTCGGGGTGATTGTTGCGTCGCGCGGCAGCGGAGCCGGGCTCGGCGGTGCCGCCTCCTGCGGCGTGTCCGTCGCTGTCGCGGCAGCCGGTGTGTAATCGGCCGTCGGGGCAGCGGTGTCCGACAAGACCTGCGCTCCCGTAGTGCCATCGGCCGCCTCGGCGACGGGGGCGGCATCGGTGGCGGGGGCGCGGGGATCGGACAGCGTCTGCGCCTTGGCGTCATTCGCCGCCACAGCGGAATCGCCACCGTTCATCATCGCCTGTTCGTCGGCTGTGAACGGCACGGCGCGAATGGCGCCGGCCTTGGCAATATCGGCGAAGCCGCTCAGCTCGTCGGCGGTGCTGGGGCGTCCGACGCGGGTCTCATGGTCCTCGGCCTGTTGTTCGAACTGGCCGAGGAAATGGAAGCGCCGCATCTGGCCCGGCGAAAAGTCGTCCAGATTGACCACCTCGGGATCGTCCTGCCACATCCCCGGGGTCAGCGCGTGCTTGTCCCATTGCGGCTGGCCGGTGCCGAAGCAATCGGGGACATCGGGCGGCAGTTTCACGGCGGTGGCCGGCGCGGTGTCGGCGGCGAAAGGGGCCTGCGTGTCGTCCGGCGCCGGTGCGCCGACGCCAGCCGCGGCGAAATCGTCTTCGTCGGGATCGGGGTTCATCACATCCACTCCTTGGCATGGGGGTCGAGGGCGCCGGAATGACGGCCGGCGGGCAGCGCGTCCAGCCAGCGGTGCAGGCGCATCGTCTTGTCGAGGTCCGGGCCGGCGTTGTCGACGGCCGTTTGCGAGGCGATCCAGTGGCGCCGATAGGGCGGCGGCAGCGGATTGAAAACCGGGTGCGACAGGTCGACCCGGCGGAACCCCTCGGGAGCGGCGCGGCGCATGCCGCGCAACGCATACAGCAAGTGTTGCGCCCGTGCGGACACCCCCGGCCGCGGCGCCTCGGCATTGCCCGCCAGCAGCACATGCAGGCGGTCGCGCAAAGCCTGCGGCGCCCGGGTCCAGGCCAGGCGGAGATTGGGATCGCGGGCGACCAGTGCCTCGCCGTGGCGGGCGGTCCCGTCCAGCACGGCGTCCAGCAACAGGTTGCGATTGGCCAGCGCCTGGCGCCGAATGGCGCGGCGCCGTTCGGCGACGTGGCCGACGATCCGGGCCCGCAATGCGGTGTGGATGCCGGGATCGTGGTTCAGGTGATTGAGCGCCAGGTGATCGGCCTGGGCCAGCCAGGCGGGCAGCTGGGCCACCGGATCGGGGTGGTAGGGGCGGATCGGCATCAGGCCGTAGCCCTCGGGCGGACGGCCGGCGACGATGGCCTCGGCCATCTCGTGAGCCGTGCGGTCGTTCAAGCCACGGGCCAGGAGCGCCGCGATGCCGGCGCGCTTGTCGGGGACGACGGTGTCCTTGGCCGTCTGGAAGAAGTCGCTGGCCTTCATTGGATCGACCTGCGCCAGGCCCTTCAGACGGCCGATGGCGAAGTCCGACTTGAAGCGCCTGGTGCGCGCGGCGGTGCGCCTGTCGTCATGGTGGTGGCACATGGCGTGGGCGTCGATCTCGGCGATGCCGTCCAGCAGCGCCTCGCGACAGCGCGATTCGTCCTCGGGGAAGCGCTCGGCCTCGGCAATGCGGGAGCGCAGGACGCCCTCGCTGACCCGGGCGCGCCATGCCCACGATTCCGCCGTCGCATGGCGGCTGATGGAAGCGGATTCGATGGCGACGGCATTGTTCGACAGGCGGTCGAACCAGTCGCGGGCTTCCTGGGTGGAGAGCGCATTGCGGGCCTTGATCCGTTGCTTCTCGATTGCGGCGAAGGACCGCTTCATCTCGTTGGTCAGCAACTGTCCGCGCATGGATCGCAACCGGTCCGATTCCGCCCGCAGCCTGGGCAGGAAATCTTCGACCAGGGTGTCGAGGCCGGCGGTGTGGTCGCGGTTGGCGGGGCCGTCACGGCGCATGCCGCCGTTAATGACGAAATAATGGGCGACACGTATTGGTAATTGCCCGTTGCGGCATTATGGGGGCGACAAGCCAAATTCGCTGGGCTGCGAGTATCGTGCCGCAACGCCCCACTCATCCCGCAGCGGGGATGTCATCCGGGCGCCGACTGTGTTATGATCGCTTAGGTTTCACGGGAGATCGGCCATGGACGTCGGGTCCGCCGCCAGCGTTGCCGCATCGGTGCAGAGCGCCACGTTGCGCCAGGATTTGTCGGTCAGCATGCTCCGCCAGGCGGCCACCGCCGATCAGGCGGCGGTCAAGCTGCTCGACACCGCCGCTCAGTCCGCGCCGCCCTCGGGCGGTCGCGGCAGCGTCGTCGACATCCGCGCCTGACTATTCCCCGGTTCCCAGCAGTAGCCCGCGGACGCGGGCGACGTGGAAGGTGCGCAGGAACGCCGCCGCCGCCAGCGCCAGGTAGACGGCGTTGAGCACGGCGGCGCCGAGCAGCAGGTCGAGGCGCAGGCCGTGGCCGAACATCACCCCGCGCATGCCCTCGAACACATAGGCCGGCGGCAGCGCCCAGGCCAGCGGCTGCACCCAGCCGGGCAGCGTCGCCACCGGATAGTAGATGCCGGCCAGCGGCGCCACCGCGAACACCAGCACCCAGGCCAGGCTCTCGGCGCCGAGGCCGAAACGCAGCACCAGCGCCGACACCGCCAGGCCGATGGCCCAGCCGGTGACCATCAGGTTGGCCCAGAAGGCGAGCAGCGGCAGCCCCATGGCGAAGATCGAGTAATCGTAGAGGGGAATCGCCAGCAGCGCCGCCGGGATGACCCCGATCAGCGTGCGCACCAGGCTCATGAACAGCATCGCCGCCACCAGCTCCCACGGCCGCAGCGGGCTGACCGCCAGGTGGCCGAGGTTGCGCGACCACATCTCCTCGAGGAACGACAGCGACACCCCGAGATTGCCGCGGAACATCACGTCCCACAGGATGACGGCGCCGATCAGCACCCCGGCCGCCTGGGCCAGCCAGTCGCTGTGGCGGGTGAAGAACTGGCTGGTCAGCCCCCACACCACCATGTTGACCGTCGGCCAATAGGCCATCTCCAGCACCCGCGGCCACGAGCCCTTGAGGATGTAGAGGTGGCGCAGAATCATGCCGCCGATGCGGCGTGCGGGCGAGCCGGTCATTGCGCCGCCTCCTCGCCGGCGGGCGGGCGGGCGCCGTCGCGGGCGATGTCGAGGAACACCTCCTCCATGGTGGCGCGGCCGTAGCGGTCGATCAGGTCCCTGGGCGCCCCCTCGTCGACGATGCGGCCCTCCTTCATCATCAGCACGTGGTCGCAGATGCGCTCGACCTCGGTCATGTTGTGCGAGGCCAGCAGGATGGTGGCGCCGGTCCGCAGGCGGTAGTCGGTCAGGTAGCCGCGCACCCAGTCGGCGACGTCGGGGTCGAGCGACGCGGTCGGCTCGTCCAGCATCAGCACCTCGGGGTGGTTGAGCAGCGCCTTGGCCAGGGCCACCCGCGCCTTCTGCCCGGCCGACAGGTTGCCCGAGGCGCGGTCGAGGAACGATTCGAGGTCGAGTTCCGCCGCCAGCGTGGCGATGCGGCCCTTGAGGCCGGCGACGCCGTAGAGATGGCCGTAGACGGTGAGGTTCTGGCGCACCGTCAGGCGGTGCGGCAGGTCGACATAGGGGCTGGAGAAGTTGACCCGGGGCAGCACCCGCCAGCGGTGGCGCACCATGTCCTCGCCCAGCACCCGGATGGTGCCGGTGGTGGGCAGCAGCAGGCCCAGCAGCATCGAGATGGTCGTCGTCTTGCCGGCGCCGTTGCCGCCCAGCAGCGCCGTGGTCGACCCGGCGGCGACGGCGAAATCCACCCCCGCCACCGCGACGACGGAGCCGAAGGTCTTGCCGAGGCCGCGGACTTCGATGGCGGGGATCATGGGCACGACCGATATGGGAATGCCGGCCGCCGGCTCACAGGCGGGCGCGGCGCGGGGCGGCGCCGCGGCGGCGGACCTCCTCGGCCAGCATGGACTCGACGTGGCGGCCCTGGAACAGGGTGATGCCGGCCGAATGCCCGTACTCGATCGCCGACGGGGTGTCGCAACGGCACAGGATGATGCGGCTGACGCCGATGCGCCGCAAAGCGCCGGTCTTGCGGTCCTTCTCGTCCAGCAGCGAGGGATCCCATACCAGCTTGATCAGGTCCGCGCCCAGCCGCTCGCGGTCGACGAACGGCAGCATGTGGAAGGACAGGCCGTCGATGCACACCCGGTAGCCGCGGTCGCGGGCGAAATCGCGGGCGAACAGGTAGGCGCCGAGATCGGCGAAGATGTCGACCTTCTGCATCTCGAGGACGATGGTGCCGCGCTTGCCGGCCTTGACGTTGTCGTCGAAGGTCAGGAACTCCGGGCTGAGGATGGTCGAGACGTTGAGGTTGATGCTGATGTCGCCTTCCAGCGTGCGGTCGTCGTGCTTGTTCAGCAGCGACAGCACCCGGCGGTCGAGCGTCTCGGTCAATTGCTGGAACAGCCACGGGCTGGACGCCATGTTGACCGACGGCATCATGGTTTCGCGCAGGTCGTTGATCGAGATGAAGATCTCGTGGAACACCGGCTGCGGCGGCGAGCGGCCGACCACCGCGCAAACCGCCTGGCGGCGCATCAGGTTGGACAGGTCGGCCTGGTACAGCGTGCCCTCGGTGCGGGCCAGCAGCTGGGGGGTGAAGGGGGCGCCGCGCGGACGATTCGGGCGGCCCTGCAGCGCCGCCTTTTCGTGGGCGGTGCGCTGGCGCGCCTGCTCGGCCTGCACCATCTTCTGGGCCAGGCCGATGACCTGCTCGTATTCCTCGTCGAGGGAATACCAGCTGCACAGCATCCTGTCGGCGGCTTCGCTGGTGATCAGCGGATCGTCCGAGAACAGGAAGCGCAGCTTGACGATGGCAGCCTCGATGTCGTCCTGGGCCTGCGCCTTGTAGACCACCATCAGATCGGCGTTGGCCAGGCTGAAGGCCTGGGCCGCCAGCAGCTTGACCAGCGATTCGAAGGTGCTGCTGGCGATGCGCAGGTGATGCTCGCGGCGGTTCACCGCCTGCAATTGCGACAGGTGGACGTGAACGGCGCGACGGTCGTGACGGTGGCGTTCCAGGCGCTGGAGGTAATCCAGCAGCAGCGCCTCCTGGCTGGCGGTGGGGGTGGCGCGGGCGGGGCCGG
>Ga0265324_10000257_pt1 | contig 39341 bp, 26 predicted proteins | sample 41419metaG_FD_198634 | JGI IMG/M metagenome (GOLD analysis project Ga0265324, IMG submission 198634) | Rhizosphere microbial communities from Carex aquatilis grown in University of Washington, Seatle, WA, United States - 4-14-19 metaG | ecosystem: Host-associated > Plants > Roots > Rhizosphere...
CGATGGCCTTCTTGTAGTCGGACGTCGTGCTCGGCTGGCCGGCGCGGCCGCGCTTGTTCTTGCCGCGGTAGTTCTGGGTGTTCACGCGGCGGACGGTGACCTTGAAGGTCGCCTCCACTGCCTCGGCAATGGCGTGCTTGTTGGCACCCTTGAACACCTCGAAGGTGTACTGGCCGAGCTCGGCGGATTGTTTGTTGGCCTTCTCCGTGAGGAGCATGCCCTTGAGTACCTTGTCGGCGTTCATCAGTTGTTTTCTCCTGCGACGCGGGCGATGATGGCCTCGAGCGCCTTTGTGCTGACGATGATCTTCTTGTACTGGGACAGATCCAGCGTGTTGAGCTTGGAGGCCTCCTGGAGCGAGACGCGCTCCAGGTTGCGGGCGGCAAGCTTGGCCGCCGGCGCGAACGGGGCGTCGACGAGGAGGATCTTGCCCTTCGGGGCGATGAGACCGACCACCTTGTTGACGGTCTTCGTCTTCGCGACGGTGTGGCTGAAGTCCTCGATCACGGCGATCTCGCCGGCCGACGCACGGTCGAAGAGGGCGCGGCTGAACGCGAGCGCCTTTACCTTGCCGTTGATCTTCTTGTTGTAGTCGCGCGGCTTCGGGCCGAACACGACGCCGCCGCCTGACCAGAGGGGGGAGCGGCTCGAGCCCGCGCGGGCGCGGCCGGTGCCCTTCTGGCGCCAGGGCTTGCGTCCGCCGCCGCGCACCTCGGCGCGGGTCTTGGTGGAATGGGTGCCGAGGCGGTTGTTGGCGTTGATCGCGACGATCACTTCCTTGACGGCCTGCAGGCCCTTGTCGCCCTCGAATGTGGGGAGTCCCGCGAAATCCTGTTCGCGGCTTGTGGTGCCATCGGGGCTGAAAACGGTGAATTTCATGGCTCTCTAGATCTGTGGGTTAGGCTTTCTTCTGCTGGCCCTTGATCGCCAGGCGGACGAGGACGTCGTCGCCGTTGGCGCCGGGGATGGCCCCCTTCACGAGGATCAGGTTCTTCTCCGCGACGATCTTGACGACGCGCAGGTTCTGGACGGTGCGGCGCTCGCTGCCCATGTGCCCGGGCATCGACTGGTTCTTCCACGTGCGGCCGGGGGTCTGGCGCATGCCGATCGAGCCGATTCGCCTGTGGAACATCGAGCCGTGGGCCGCGGGACCGCCTCCGACGCGCCAGCGCTTGACGACGCCCTGGAAGCCCTTGCCCTTGGTGATGCCGATGACATCCACGAGCTGGCCCTCCTGGAAGGCCGCGACGGTGACGATGTCGCCGACCTTGAGCGTGGGCGAGCCCTCGAGGCGCACCTCGGAGAGGACGCGGGGGGCGTGGTCGACGCCCGCCTTCTTGGCGTGGGCCAACTCGGCCTTGCTCGAGTTCTTGGTCTTCTTGCTCGAGAAGCCGATCTGGACGGCATTGTAGCCGTCGGTCTCGACGGTCTTCACCTGCACGACGGCGCAGGGGCCGGCTTCAACCACGGTGACCGGGACTAGGACGTTTTGAGCGTCGTAGACCTGGGTCATGCCGATTTTTTTGCCAATAAGGGAGGAGATCATGGGCTAAGCGGTAGGTGGAGAGGTTCCGTTTTGACCTACATTAGAGGGACCCGGAGGTGCGCCAAAGGCGCACACGGGCAACTGCTAACTGTGGACTTTAGACGTTAATGGTGATGTCGACGCCGGAGGGCAGGTTGAGTTTCTTGAGCTCGTCCACCGTCTGTGCGGTGGGCTCGATGATGTCGATGAGGCGCTTGTGGGTGCGCGTCTCGAACTGCTCCATCGACTTCTTGTCGACGTGCGGCGAACGGTTGACTGAAAGCTTCTCGATGCGCGTCGGCAGCGGGATCGGGCCGGACACCCGGGCTCCCGAGCGCTTGGCGGTCTCGACGATGTCCTGGGCCGACTGGTCGATGACCCGGTAGTCGAAGCCCTGGAGTTTGATGCGAATTCGTTGGCCTTTCATGGCGTAAAAAGAACGGGGGTTAGGTGCGGGCCGGTGCTCTCGTGGTGGACTCCACGATCTTCTGGAGGAGCGAGTTCGGAACCTGCTCGAAATGGGACGGCGTGACCGAGGCGCTGGCGCGCCCCTTCGAGAGCGAGCGGATGTCCGTCACGTAGCCGAAGAGGGTCTCAAGCGGCACGGTCGAGGCGATGATGCAGGCGCCGGCCTTGTTCTCCATGCCGAGGATCGTCCCGCGGCGGCGGTTGATGTCGCCGATCAGGTCGCCCTGGTACTCCTCCGGGGTCGTGACCTCGACGCCCATGATGGGCTCGAGCAGGATCGGGTTGGCCTTCTTCATCGCGTCCTTGAACGCGAAGATGCCGGCCATCTTGAATGCGAGCTCGGAGGAATCGACCTCGTGGAAGGACCCGTCGACGATCTTGACGATCACGTCGACGACCGGGTGGCCCGCGACGACGCCGTTGTTCGTGCCCTCCATGATGCCGTCGATGGCGGGCTTGATGAATTCCTTCGGGATGCTTCCGCCCACGGTCTCGTTGAGGACCTCGATGCCCTTGCCCTTCTCGTTGGGCTCCAGCTTGATGATGACGTGGCCGTACTGGCCCTTGCCGCCCGACTGGCGGATGAATTTGCCCTCGCCCTCGGCCTCGGCCTTGACGGTCTCGCGGTAGGCGATCTGCGGCTTGCCGGAGGTGGCCTCGACCTTGAACTCGCGCTTCATGCGGTCGAGGATGATCTCGAGGTGCAGCTCGCCCATGCCGGAGAGGATGACCTGGCCGGTGTCGACGTCCGTCTTCACCTTGAGGGTCGGGTCCTCGGCCACCAGGCGCTGGAGGGCGGTACCCATCTTCTCCTGGTCGGCCTTCGAGTTGGGCTCGATCGACATCGAGATGACCGGCTCCGGGAAGGACGGCGGCTCGAGCCTGATGTCAAAATCCTCGTCGCAAAGCGTGTCGCCCGTGATGACGTCCTTGACGCCGACGACGGCGCAGATGTCACCGGCGTAGGCGACGTCGATCTCCTCGCGGTCGATCGCCCGCATGAGCACCAGGCGCGAGACGCGCTCGCTGCGGCGCGTGCGCGGGTTGTAGAGGGAAGTGCCCTTCTTGAGGGTGCCCGTGTAGACCCTGAAGAACACCAGCTTGCCGACGAACGGGTCGGTCCAGAGCTTGAAGGCGAGGCCGGCCACCTTGGCCTTGTCGTCGACGACGGCCTCAACGTCCTGGCCGTCGGTGTCCTTGCCCTGCATCGGGGGGACGTCGATCGGGCTCGGCAGGTAATTCACCACGCAGTCGAGCACGCGCTGGATGCCCTTCTTCTTGAAGGCGGATCCGGGGATGACGCCGAAGAACTTCAGGGAGATCGTCGCCTTGCGGATGGCGAGCATCAGCTGGTTGTTGTCGATCGCGACGCCCTCGAGGTACTTCTCGGCAAGGTCGTCGTCGAAGTCCGAGACGGCCTCGATCAGCTTGTCGCGGTACTCGGTGGCCTCGTCCAGCATGTCGGCCGGGATCTCCGCCGTGACGGGGGTCAGGCCGAGCGGGTCCTTCGTGTCGTCGAAGAGGTACGCGATCATCTGCACCAGGTCGATCATGCCCGAGAAATTCTCCTCGGCGCCGATCGGCAGGAAGAGGGCGTGCGCGTTGCCCTTGAGCTTGACGCGGATGTCGTCGATCGACTTGTGGAAGTCGGCGCCGACGCGGTCCATCTTGTTGATGAAGGCGAGCCTCGGCACGCTGTACTTGTTGGCCTGGCGCCAGACGGTCTCTGACTGGGGCTGCACGCCGGCAACGGCGTCGAATACGGCGACTGCGCCGTCAAGGACGCGCAGCGAGCGCTCGACCTCGGCCGTGAAGTCCACGTGACCCGGGGTGTCGATGATGTTGATGCGCTGCTTGATGCCCTTCCACGGCCCGCAGGAGGCGTTCCAGGCGCAGGAAATGGCGGCCGCGGTGATCGTGATCCCGCGCTCGCGCTCCTGCTCCATCCAGTCGGTGACGGTCGTGCCCTCGTGCACCTCGCCCATCTTGTGGACGGCGCCCGAGTAGAAGAGGATGCGCTCGGTCGTGGTCGTCTTGCCCGCGTCGATGTGGGCCGCGATCCCGATGTTTCTCGTCCACTCCAGGGGGAACGGCCGGTCCGGCGCGTTCTTGGGTGAGATCTTGGCCTTGTCGGTGACGACAGTGATAGAAGGTACGGCTACGGCGGACATGGCGGCGGGGCGGAGTTACCAGCGCAGATGGGCGAAGGCGCGATTCGCCTGGGCCATCTTGTGGGTGTCTTCCTTCTTCTTCACCACCGAGCCCGTGTTGTTGTAGGCATCGATGATCTCGGCGGCCAGGGCGTCCTTCATCGTGATGCCCTTGCGCGAGCCCGCGGCGTCGACGATCCAGCGGATCGCGAGGCTCTCCTGACGTTCAAACGAAATTTCGATCGGAACCTGGTAGGTCGCGCCACCGACGCGGCGGCTCTTCACCTCGAGCCTCGGGCGGGCGTTCTCGAGCGCGCCAAGGAGCAGATCCACGGGATCGCCCTTCTCGAGCTTCTCGGAGACCTTCTCGAAGGCTCCGTACACGATTCGCTGCGCAAGGTTCTTCTTGCCGCTCTTCATGATGACATTCACCAGGTGGGCGACGAGCGGGCTGTTATACCGGATGTCGGGGGTGACGTTGCGTTTCTCTGCTCTGTGGCGGCGTGACATGGTCTAGATTCTTTATCCGATCACTTCTTGGCCTCTTTCGGGCGCTTGACGCCGTACTTGGACCTGCTGCGGCGGCGTTTCTCGACACCCGTCGCGTCCAGCGTGCCGCGCACGATATGGTAACGGACGCCGGGGAGATCCTTAACGCGCCCACCGCGGACGAGGACGATCGAGTGCTCCTGGAGGTTGTGGCCCTCGTCGGGAATGTACGAAATGACCTCGTTGCCGTTCGTGAGCCTGACCTTCGCGACCTTTCGGATGGCCGAGTTAGGCTTCTTCGGGGTGCGCGTCATGACCTGCACGCAGACGCCGCGGCGGAAGGGGTTGCCTTGCAGCGCCGGCGACTTCGACTTGATGCGCACTTTGCGACGGCCTTTGCGAACAAGCTGGTTGATGGTGGGCATACGGTGCGGTTAGGAGAGAGAAATTAGGAAAAGAGGCTAAAACTACGCTGCGCCAAAATGTCGGCAAGAACTTTTTGGCGAAAAGGAATCTGATTTCGCGAAATCCGCGTTTCGGGCGCGGCTCGCGACGTAAAGCACACACCGGCCAAGGCCGGCTGCGCGGATGAACTGAGGAAAAGGGTGATCAAAATCCCTTTTGCGCGCGGCAAACACAAGAAAAAACGCCCGGCGTTTTTGGCCGGGCATCAATTGCCTCGGAGCCCGGGGGCTCCAGGGGATGTGGGCAGGCTGGCGGGAGGGCCCTTGGGGGCCCTCCCACCCTGCCAAAAAGTCCCGAAATCAGCTCGCGCTGGCCTCCACGGCCTTGGTCTCGTCGATCAGCTCGGTGCCGAAGGGAAGGCTGATCTTGAGGTGCCTGTACTGGGGAAGGCCCGTGCCCGCCGGTATGAGGTGCCCCATGATCACGTTCTCCTTGAAGCCCTTGAGCAAGTCGACCTTGCCAAGCGTGGATGCGTCCGTGAGGACGCGGGTCGTCTCCTGGAAGGAGGCGGCCGAGATGAAGCTCTCGGTCTCGAGCGACGCCTTGGTGATGCCAAGGAGGATCGGCTCGGCCTCGGCCGGCTTTCCGCCCGCCTCCTCGATCCGACGGTTGTCGGAAAGGAAGTTCGCGCGGTCGACCTGCTCGCCCCAGAAGTACTCGCTGTCGCCCGGGTCCGTGATCCGGATCTTGCGCAGCATCTGGCGGATGATGATCTCGATGTGCTTGTCGTTGATCGTGACACCCTGGAGGCGGTACACCTCCTGGACCTGGCCGATCAGGAACTCGTAGAGCGCCGCCGGCCCGAGGATCTCGAGGATCTCGTGCGGGTCCGCCGCGCCCTCGGTGAGGTGCTGGCCCTTGTGGACGACGTCGCCCGGCTGCACGATGATGTGCTTGCCGGCGGCGATGAGGTGCTCCTCCTCCTGCTGGGTCTCCTCGTTCTTCACGACGAGCTTGCGCTTGCCGCGGATCGTCCCCTCGAAGGAGACGATGCCGTCGATGCGGGCCATCTCGGCCGCTTCCTTCGGGCGGCGGGCCTCGAAGAGCTCGGCGACGCGGGGAAGACCACCGGTGATGTCCTTGGTCTTGGAGGCCTGGCGGGGGGTCTTCGCGAGGAGCGCGCCGGGGGCGATCGTGTCGCCCTCGTTGACCGCGATCTGCGCGCCGACCGGGATGGAGTAGGAGGCGAGCGGCTTGTTCTTAGCGTCGCGGACCTCGACCTGGGGATTCAGGTCCTCCTTGTGCTCGATGACGACGGTCGCGATGCGGCCCGAGGCCTCGTCGAGCTCGCGCTTCACCGTGACACCGGGGATCATGTCCTTGAAGACGAGCGTGCCACCCTTCTCGGAGAGGACGGGGATGTTGTAGGGGTCCCAGACGGCCAGGACGGAGCCCTTGGCGATCTTCTCGCCGTCGCCGACGTGCAGGAAGGAGCCGACAACGATGTTGTAGGTCTCGAGCTCCTTGCCCTCGTCGTCGAGGATCTGGATCGAGCCCGTCTTGTTGAGGACGATGTTGCCGCCCTCGGCCGCCTGCACGAGGCGCAGGGCGCGGTATTTCACCGTGCCGGCGGCCTTGATGCGGATCTCGGGGGTCTTGAACCCGCCCGAGGCGACGCCGCCGATGTGGAATGTGCGCATCGTCAGCTGGGTGCCCGGCTCGCCGATCGACTGGGCGGCGATGATGCCGACCGAGTCGCCAATCTTGGCGATGCGGTTCGTGGCGGGGTTGATTCCGTACGACTTCGCGTCGATGCCGTGCTTGGAGGACGAGGTCAGCGGCGACATGATCTTCACGCGCTCGATGCCGACATCCTCGATCTTGGCCGCGATTTCCTCGGTGATCAGCTCGCCCGAGCCGACGATCGTCTCGCTCGGCTTGAGCGGGTTCTTCACGTTGTCGCTCGAGCAGCGTCCGATGATGCGCTCCTTCAGGCCGACGATTTCGTCGTCTCCCTCGTAGATCGCCTTCTTCCAGACGCCGTCGCGCGCACCGCAGTCCTCCTCGGCGATGATGACGTCCATGGCCACGTCGCACAGCTTGCGCGTGAGGTAGCCGGCGTCCGCCGTCTTGAGGGCGGTGTCCGCGAGGCCCTTGCGGGCTCCGTGGGTGGAGATGAAGTACTCGAGCACCGTGAGGCCCTCGCGGAACGAGGACAGGATGGGGCGCTCGATGATCTCGCCCGAGGGCTTGGCCATGAGGCCGCGGGCGCCGCACAGCTGGCGGACCTGCTGCTTGTTGCCGCGGGCTCCCGAGTCCATCATGATGTACACGGGGTTGACCTCGGTCTTGCCCTCGTTGGCCTCGAGCTTGGCGAAGACCTCCTTGGCGATGCGGTCGGTGGCGTTCGTCCAGATGTCGACGACCTTGTTGTAGCGCTCGCCGTCGGTGATGATGCCCTTGTTGAACTGGGCCTCGACCTCGGCGATCTTGCGGCGCGAGTCCACGACGATCTCCTTCTTCGACTCCGGGATGATCATGTCGTCGATCCCGATGGAGATGCCGGCCTGGAAGGCGGTCGTGAAGCCGAGCTCCTTCAGCTGGTCGAGCACCTCGACCGTCACGATGTCGCCGGAGGTCTTGTAGGTGTTGAGGATCAGGTCGCCCAGCTTGGACTTCGGGATCGGGAAGTTGACGAAGCCGATCGCCGGGGGCCAGATCTGGTTGAAGATGACGCGGCCGACCGTGGTCCGCAGGATCTTCTTCTCCTTGTTGCCGAAGACCGTGTCGCGGCCGTAGTCGGGGTTCGGGATGTCGACCCAGTCGTGCATCTTCGCCGCGCCGTCGGCCTTGACGAAGAGGACCTCCTTGAGGCCCGAAAGCAGCGGGACGTGGACGTCCTTGGCCGCCTTCTTGCGGGGCTCGATCGTCAGGTAGTACGCGCCGAGGACGATGTCCTGCGAGGGCGTGAGGATCGGCTTGCCCGAGGAGGGCGAGAAGATGTTCGAGGTCGCCATCATCAGGAGCTTGCACTCCAGGATCGCCTCTAGGGACAGGGGGACGTGGACCGCCATCTGGTCGCCGTCAAAGTCGGCGTTGTAGGCCGTGCAGACGAGCGGATGGATGCGGATCGCCTCGCCCTCGATGAGGACGGGCTCGAAGGCCTGGATGGAGAGGCGGTGGAGCGTCGGCGCGCGGTTGAGCAGCACCGGGTGGCCCTTGGTGACCTCCTCAAGGATGTCCCAGACCTCGGGCGAGCGCTTCTCGATCATCTTGCGGGCGCCGCGCACCGTGTGCACGAAGCCGAGCTCCTTGAGGCGGCGGATGATGAACGGCTCGAAGAGGACGAGGGCCATCTTCTTCGGAAGGCCGCATTGGTGGAGCTTCAACTCCGGGCCGATGACGATGACGGAGCGGCCGGAGTAGTCGACGCGCTTGCCGAGAAGGTTCTGGCGGAAGCGGCCCTGCTTGCCCTTCAGCATGTCGGAGAGGGACTTGAGCGGGCGGTTGCCGGCGCCCGTGACGGGGCGGCCGTGGCGGCCGTTGTCAAAGAGGGCGTCGACGGCCTCCTGCAGCATCCGCTTCTCGTTGTGGATGATGACGTCGGGCGTCTTCAGCTGCATCAGGTTCCGCAGGCGGTTGTTGCGGTTGATGACGCGGCGGTAGAGGTCGTTCAGGTCGGAGGTCGCGAAGCGGCCGCCCTCCAGGGGGACGAGCGGGCGCAGGTCCGGCGGGATGACGGGCAGGACCTCGAGGACCATCCACTCCGGGCGGGACCTCGAGTGGATGAAGCCCTGGATCACCTTCAGGCGCTTCGAGAGCTTCTTCTTGATCTGCTTCGAGCGCGTCGCGCGCATCTGCTCGTGGAGCTCGGCGACCGTGGCCTCGAGGTCCATCTTCGTGAGCGCATCGCGGACGGCCTCGGCGCCCATCTTCGCGACGAAGGAGTCGTCACCGTACTCGTCGAGCGCCTGGCGGTACTCGGTGTCGGTCAAGAGCTGCTTCATCTCGAGCGGGGTCTTGCCCGGGTCGACGACCATGAAGTTCTCGTAGTAGATCACGCGCTCGAGCGAGCGGGCGGTCATGTCGAGGAGAAGCCCCAGGCGGCTCGGCATGCTCTTGAGGAACCAGATGTGGGCGACTGGGACCGCCAGCTCGATGTGGCCCATGCGCTCGCGGCGGACCCGCGCGATCGTCACCTCGACGCCGCAGCGGTCGCACACGACGTCCTTGTACTTGATGCGCTTGTACTTGCCGCAGGCGCACTCGTAGTCGCGCACCGGCCCGAAGATCTTCTGGCAGAAGAGGCCGCCCGGCTCGGGCTTGAACGTGCGGTAGTTGATCGTCTCGGGGTTCTTGACCTCTCCCTTGGACCACTTGCGGATCGTCTCGGGCGAAGCGACGGTGATCGAAACGCAGTCGAACGGGCTCTCGTCGACTCCGAGGGCCGAGCGGGCCTCGCGTGTGTTGCTGGCGGATTCTGCGGGTTGGATCATGGCGTTGGTGTCCCTGAAACTTTGATTTCCGTTGAGTGGATGCGTCGGGCCTTAGGAGCCAAACGACAGTGCGTCGCGCTTCTGCAGCTTGATGTCGAGGCCCAGCGACTGGATCTCCTTGATGAGTACGTTGAACGACTCGGGGGTGCCGGCCGACAGCGTGTTGTCGCCCTTGACGAGCGACTCGTAGATCTTCGTGCGGCCCTGCACGTCGTCGGACTTGACGGTGAGGAGCTCCTGGAGGGTGTGCGCCGCGCCGTAGGCCTCGAGCGCCCAGACCTCCATTTCGCCGAAGCGCTGGCCGCCGTACTGGGCCTTGCCGCCCAGGGGCTGCTGCGTGACGAGCGAATAGGGGCCGACCGCGCGCGCATGGATCTTGTGCGACACGAGGTGGTTGAGCTTCATCATGTAGATGTAGCCGACGACGACCTCCTGGTCGATTTTCTCGCCGGTGCGGCCGTCGAGGAGCGGGCTCTTGCCCGACATCGGCAGCTTGGCCTCCTTCAGGTATTCGCGGACGCGCTTCTCGGGGATGCCGTCGAACACCGGTGTGGCGACCTTCATGCCGAGCTTCTTGCAGGCCCAGCCGAGGTGCGTCTCAAGGACCTGCCCCACGTTCATGCGCGAGGGCACGCCCAGGGGGTTCAGGCAGATCTCGACGGGGGTGCCGTCGGGAAGGAACGGCATGTCCTCCTCGGGTACGATCTTTGCGACGACGCCCTTGTTGCCGTGGCGGCCGGCCATCTTGTCGCCGACGTCGAGCTTCTGCTTGGTGGCGATGTAGACCTTGACCTGCTTGATGGCCCCGTCTCCGGAGCCCTCGCCGGCCTCGACCGCGCCGACCTTGCGCTCGCGCTCGCCCTCGAGCTCGTCGAACTTGGTCTGGTAGGAGCCGATGATCTCCATGATCTTGATGCGAACCGGCGACGGGTCGATCTGGACGTGCTTGGAGACGGCGGCCAGCTTGCGCAGGAGCGTCTTGGTGATCTTGCGGTTGGCCGGGATGATGATCTCGCTCGACTCGCCGTTGATGACGTCCAGCGGGATCTTCTCGCCGAGGAGGATGTTGGAGAGGGCCTCGGTCAGGCCCTCGCGCAGCTTGTCCATCTGCGTCTTGTACTCCTCCTGGATCTGCTTGACCTGGCGGCGGCGGTCGGACGGCGAAAGCTTCTCCTGCTCGTTGTCGATGCGGGAGGAGACCTTGACATCCATGATGATGCCGGTGACCCCGGACGGGACGACGAGCGACGTGTCCTTCACGTCGGCCGCCTTCTCGCCGAAGATCGCCCTGAGGAGCTTCTCCTCGGGGGCGAGCTCGGTCTCGCTCTTGGGGGTGATCTTGCCGACGAGGATGTCGCCGGGCTTCACCTCTGCGCCGACGCGGATGACGCCGTTGTGGTCGAGGTTCTTGAGGGCCTCCTCGCCTACGTTCGGGATGTCGCGCGTGATCTCCTCGGGCCCGAGCTTCGTGTCGCGGGCCGTGACCTCGAACTCCTGGATGTGGATCGAGGTGAAGATGTCCTCCTTGAGGACCTTCTCGGAGATGAGGATCGCGTCCTCGAAGTTGTAGCCGTTCCAGGGCATGAACGCCACGAGCACGTTGCGCCCGAGCGCCATCTCGCCCTTGTCGGTCGAGGGGCCGTCTGCGATGATCTCGCCGGCCTTGACCTTCTGGCCTCGCTTGACGATCGGCTTCTGGTTGAAGCACGTGTGGTTGTTCGAGCGCATGAACTTGCGCAGCTCGTACACGTAGACGTGGTTCTTCGGGTCGTGCTTCGGAGAGCGGGGCATCTCCCCGTCCTTCGTGATCACGATGCGCTTGGCGTCGACGCTTGCGACGATGCCGGAGTCGTCGGCGACGACGACGATCTTGGAGTCGCGGGCGACGCGCTCCTCGATGCCGGTGCCGACGAAGGGCGCCTCGGACTGCAGAAGGGGCACGCCCTGGCGCTGCATGTTCGAGCCCATGAGCGCGCGGTTGGCGTCGTCATGCTCGAGGAAGGGGATCATCCCGGCGGCGATCGAGATCACCTGCTTCGGGGAGACGTCCATGTAGTCGACCTCGGTGGCGCTCACCTCGAGGAACTCGCCGTCCTTGCGGACGGTGACCTTGCCGATGAAGTGGCCCTTGTCGTCGATCTCGGAGTTGGCCTGGGCGATGACCTTGGCCTCCTCCTGGTCGGCGGTCAGGTAGTCGATCTTGTCCGTGGCGCGGCCGTCCTTGACGGTGCGGTACGGCGTCTCGATGAAGCCGAACTCGTTCACGCGGGCGTAGGTCGACAGCGAGTTGATCAGGCCGATGTTCGGGCCTTCGGGCGTCTCGATCGGGCAGATGCGCCCGTAGTGCGACGGATGGACGTCGCGGACCTCGAAGCCCGCGCGCTCGCGGTTGAGGCCTCCCGGCCCGAGGGCGGAGAGGCGGCGCTTGTGCGTCACCTCCGCGAGCGGGTTGATCTGGTCCATGAACTGCGACAGCTGGCTGCGCGCGAAGAAGTCGCGGATTACGGTCGTCAGGGCCTTCGGGTTGATCAGCTTCTGGGGCGTGATCGAGTCGACGCTCTGGTCGTACATCGTCATCCTCTCGCGCACAAGGCGCTCCGTGCGGGCGAGGCCCACGCGGCACTGGTTTGCGAGGAGTTCGCCGACGGTGCGCACGCGCCGGCTGCCGAGGTGGTCGATGTCGTCGACGACGCCCTCGCCCTTGCGCAGGCGAACGAGGTACTTGGTGGCGGCGACGATGTCGGCGCTCTCGAGGATGCGCTGCTCAAGCTCGGCCTTCAGGCCCAGCTTCTGGTTGACCTTGTAGCGGCCCACGCGGCCCAAGTCGTAGCGCTTCGGGTCGAAGAAGAGCCTCTTGAGGAGGGCCTTGGCGTTCGCGGTCGTCGGGGGCTCGCCCGGGCGCAGGCGCTTGTAGATTTCCTTCAGGGCCTCCTCCTCGTTGCGGGTGGGGTCCTTCTTGAGGGCGCGGATGAGGGCACCCTCGTCCACCGCCGTGTCGATGACGCGGATGGAGGCGATGTCGTGCTTCTCGAAGGTGCGGACGATCTGCTTGGTGAGGGGCTCGAAGGCGCGGGCGAGGACGACGCCCTTCTGGGCGTCGATCGCGTCCTCGACGAGGACGAGCGTGGACACGTTCTCCAGGTCGAGGGCCTTGGACACCTTCAGGTCCTTGATCTCGTAGAAGAGGTTCAGGATGTCGATGTCGCTCGAGTACCCGATCGACCGCAGGAGGGTCGTGATCAGGAACTTGCGGCGGCGCCGGCGGCGGTCGAGGTAGACATAGAGAAGGTCGTTGTTGTCGAACTGGACCTCGAGCCAGGTGCCGCGGTCGGGGATGATGCGGAAGCTGTGCAGCAGCTTTCCGTTCGGGTGCGGGGAGACCTCAAAGGCGATGCCGGGGGAGCGGTGGAGCTGGGAGACGACGACGCGCTCGGCGCCGTTGATGATGAAGGAGCCGCGCTCCGTCACCATCGGGATCTCGCCCATGTAGATGTCCTCGTCCTTGATGAAGTCCTCCTCGCGAAGCCGCAGCTTTACGTACAGGGGAACCGAGTAGGTGATGCCCTCGCGGATGCACTCGATCTCGGAGTTCTTGGGCTCGCCGAGCGTGTACGAGACATACTCGAGCGTCAGGCGCTCGTCATACGACTGGATCGGGAAGACCTCCCGGAAAACGGCCTCCAGGCCCTGCGGCTTGCGCTGCTTCTCGGGAATGCCCTTCTGCAGGAAATCCAGGTAGGAATTGATCTGTATCTCGATCAGGTTCGGAGGCTGGATGACTTCGCGTAGCTTGCCGAAGTTGATGCGTTCTGTGGAGGTGCTGCGGTCGGCCATGGAAATTCCCGTTAGGATTGAGGACGCAATGAATCAAAGCGCGGCCCGGGGGAGGAGGGCCGCATAGCTGCAAATGAACGAACGAATTGGAAAAAGGCAAAGGACAGGCCACGCGCATGCGCGGCCTGTCCCGAAACCTTGTATTGCTGTAAGGTGGTGATCGCCAAGCGATTGCCCAAATTACTTGAGCTCTACTTTGGCGCCAGCGGCCTCGAGCTTCTTCTTGATCTCTTCGGCTTCCGCCTTGTTCACGCCTTCCTTGACGGGCTTCGGAGCGCCCTCGACAAGGTCCTTGGCCTCCTTCAGGCCCAGGCCGGTGATCGCGCGGACCTCCTTGATGGCGCCGATCTTGTTGGCGCCAGCCTCGACGAGGACGACGGTGAACTCGGTCTTCTCCTCGGCGGGCGCTGCTGCGGCGGCCGCGGCGGCGGGTGCTGCTGCGGCGGCGACGGGGGCCGCGGCCGAGACGCCCCACTTGGACTCGAGGTCCTTGACGAGGCTGGAGATTTCGAGGACCGACTGGCTGGAAAGCCACTCGATGACTTGGTCTTTTGTGATGTTGCTCATGGTGATCTTTGGCTGCCGGATAGCGGCCCGAATTGGTGGGCGCGTTTAAGGGACGTATCCCCTAGCCTGCTGCGTTTGATTTTTGTTTTCTTCGGGGGCCGGCGCTTTGGCGCCGGCGCCCCTGGGAAAGGGTTGGTTAAATTGTGGATTAGCTCTGGCCCGAGCGGACCTTCGCCTGGAGGACGTTCACCAGCCCCTGGGGGACGGCGTTGATGATGCGGACGAACGCGCCCGCGGGCTGGTTGAGGAGGCCGAGCAGCTGGGCGCGCAGCACGTCGAGGGACGGCATGTCGGCGAGGCGCTCGACGTCCTTGGAGGAGATGAGCTTCTTGCTGAGGACGCCCGCCTTGACCTCGACCTTCTGCTTGTCCTTGAAGAACTGCTTGAGGATCTTGGCGACTCCGGCGGAATTCTTGCCGCCGACGACGATCGCGGTCGGCCCGGTGAGCGCGCTGTCGATGTCGGGGAGCCCGAGCGACTTGGCCGCGACCCGCAGCGAGCTGTTCTTGACGACGTGGTACTCGGCCTTCTCGGCCGCGAGCTTCTTGCGCAGGTCGGCGGCGTCGGCAACCGTGACGCCCGTGAAGTTGGCGAGGATGACGTAGTCGGACTTCTTGAGGTGAATCTCGACCTCGTCGATGAGGTACTTTTTCTCGGCTCTCATGGGTATCGTGGTTTAGTATTTGCTGTACTCGGTGGACGCGATCCGCACGGAGGGGCTCTGCGAGGAGGAGATCGTTACGGTCTTGATGTAGTGGCCCTTGAAGGACGCCGGCTTGGCCTTGCCGACCGCCTCGATGACCGCGTGGGCGTTCTCGAGGATCTGGGCGGAGGTGAAGGAGCGCTTGCCGATGCCGACCCCGATGTTGCAGGTCTTGTCCATCTTGAACTCAACGCGGCCGGCCTTGACGGCCTTGATGCCGGCGGTGATGTCGTCGGTGACGGTGCCGCTCTTCGGGTTGGGCATGAGGCCCTTGGGGCCGAGGACGCGGGCGATCGTGCGCACGGTCTTCATGGCCTCGGTCGTCGCGATGGCGACGTCAAAGTCGAGCCAGCCCTCGTTGATCTTGGCCATCATGTCCTGGAGGCCGGCGAAGTCGGCCCCGGCGTCGAGCGCCGCCTGCGCGTTGTCCGTGAAGACGAGGACGCGCACCTTCTTGCCCGAGCCGTTGGGCAGGGGCGTCGTGCCGCGGATCATCTGGTCGCCCGCGGTCGGGTCGACCCCGAGACGCACGGAAAGCTCGACGGTCTCGTCGAACTTGGCCTTGGGGAACTTCGTCAGGATATCGACGGCCTCGGTCAGGGGATAATCCTTCGCGAGATCGGCGACCTGGACGGCGCTGCGATAACGTTTGCTGTGTTTTTCCATGTTGTACTCCTTGCGGTGCGAACGTCCCTGTTGGGACTCCCGCTTCAAAAATTTTCCGGTGTTAGTCGACGACCTCGATGCCCATGTTGCGGGCCGTGCCTGCGATGATGCGGATGCCGGCCTCGTCGTTGTTGGCGTTGAGGTCCTTCTGCTTGAGCCTGTAGATCTCGAGCAGCTGCTTCTTCGTGACCTTGCCGACCTTGTCCTGGTTGGGCCTGGCTGAGCCGGAGGCGATGTTCGCCGCCTTCTTGAGCAGGACCGACGCCGGGGGGGACTTCAGGATGAACGTGAAGCTCTTGTCCGAGAAGACCGTGATGATCACGGGCAGGATCATGCCGTTCTGATCCTTGGTCTTGGCGTTGAACTCCTTGCAGAACGCCATGATGTTGACGCCCTGGGCGCCGAGCGCGGGACCTACCGGGGGGGCGGGATTGGCCGCGCCGGCGGGGAGCTGGAGTCGGATGTAGCCTTGGATTTTCTTGGCCATTGGTAAGGGGGTGTCGCGTGACCGCGGTTATTCGGTGCTTCTCTGGACCTGCCAGTATTCGAGCTCGACCGGCGTGAACCGGCCGAAGATGGAGACGGAAATCTTCAGCTTGCCGCGGTCCGGGTCGATCTCGTCGATCCGGCCGTTCAGGTTGGCGAACGGGCCGTCGTTGATCTTCACCTCTTCGCCGACCGTGTACTGGACCTTCGGCACTTCCTTGCCGTTGGCGGCCTCGATCCGGGCGCGGATCTCGTCGATCTCGGACTGGCGCAGCGGCGCCGGATGCTCGCCGCCGACAAACCCGATGACGCCGGCGACCTCCTTGACGAAGTACCAGGGCTTGTTGATCAGCTGGCCGTTCTCCTCGAACAGGCGCATCTGGATGAAGACGTAGCCCGGGTAGAGCTTGCGGACCTTGGAGGACTTCTTGCCGTTCTTCACCTCTGAGACGACCTCGGTCGGGAGCAGGACCTCGAAGATCGAGTCATCCATCTCCTCCGCCGTCTTGAAGCGCTCGATGTAGTTCTTCACCTTGTTCTCCTGGCCGGAGAGCGTGTGGAGCGCGAACCACTGGGCCCCCGCGGGGGCTGTCGTTTGTGTGGACATTTAGGGCTTAGCGGCTGACCAGGGAGGTGAAGAGGTCAACCACCTGGTATAGTGAGAAATCGCTGATGCTGGTGAAAACGCCGAGGAGCAGGCTCGCCACGATGACCACCACGGTCGAGTCCCGCAGCTCCGTGCGGGTGGGCCAGCTCGCCTTCTGGAGCTCGCCGACCATTTCGCTTACGAAGATACGCGTGCTTTGGAACGGATTTTTCATGGACTGCTGTGGGAACCTTCTGAAGTGGCAGGGGCGGAGGGAATCGAACCCCCAACCAACGGTTTTGGAGACCGCTACTCTACCAATTGAGCTACACCCCTATAGTCGTGGAATTGTTTAGACGACGACGCCGAGGTCCCCGTTTCGGAACCTCGGCGAGCCGGGTTAAGTTTTACGGAACGAACGATTACTCGGTGATCTCCGTAATACGGCCGGCACCGATCGTGCGGCCGCCCTCGCGGATGGCGAAGCGCTGGGTCTTCTCCATGGCGATCGGGACGATCAGGTCGATGTCGACGTTGATGTTGTCACCGGGCATGATCATCTCGACGCCCTTCGGCAGCGAGAGGACACCCGTGACGTCGGTCGTCCGGAAGTAGAACTGCGGACGGTAGCCGTTGAAGAACGGCGTGTGACGGCCGCCCTCGTCCTTCGACAGGACGTAGATCTCGGCCTTGGCCTTCTTGTGGGGGGTGATGGACTTCGGGTTGGCGAGGACCTGGCCGCGCTCGATCCCGTCCTTTTCAATGCCGCGCAATAGGACGCCGACGTTGTCTCCGGCCTGCCCCTGGTCGAGCAGCTTGCGGAACATCTCGATGCCCGTGACGACGGTGGAGGAGGTGTCCTTCAGGCCGACGATCTCGACGGTCTCGTTCAGCTTGACGACGCCGCGCTCGATACGGCCCGTCGCGACGGTGCCGCGGCCGGTGATCGAGAAGACGTCCTCGACCGACATCAGGAAGGGCTTGTCGATCTCGCGGACGGGCTCCGGGATTTCGTTGTCGATCGCGTCCATCAGGTCGCTGATCGCCTTGACGCCCTCGGGCTTGCCCTCGAGGGCAGCCGTGGCCGAGCCGCGGATGATCTTCGCCGTCTTGCCGTCGAACTTGTACTTGGTCAGAAGGTCGCGGATCTCCTCCTCGACGAGCTCGAGCAGCTCGGGGTCGTCGATCAGGTCGACCTTGTTGAGGAACACCACGATCTTCGGGACGCCGACCTGGTAGGCGAGCAGGATGTGCTCGCGGGTCTGGGGCATCGGGCCGTCGGCCGCGGAGACCACCAGGATCGCGCCGTCCATCTGGGCGGCGCCGGTGATCATGTTCTTCACGAAGTCGGCGTGTCCCGGACAGTCGACGTGGGCGTAGTGGCGCTTCGTGCTCTGGTACTCCACGTGGGCCACGGAAATCGTGACGATCTTGGAGGCGTCACGGACCGTGCCACCCTTGGCAATATCAGCGTACGACTTGAATTCGGCCAGACCCTTGTCCGACTGGACCTTTAGGATCGCGGTCGTGAGCGTTGTCTTTCCATGGTCGACGTGACCGATGGTGCCGACGTTGACGTGCGGTTTGGTGCGTTCGAATGTTCCTTTAGCCATAACGATTCCGGAGCTTTGAGACGTGTATGTGGGTGTTGAGTAGAGTAACTGCTGACTAATTAGCCTCTTGCATGGAGCCCAGAACCGGATTTGAACCGGCGACCTCATCCTTACCAAGGATGTGCTCTGCCAACTGAGCTATCTGGGCAGACCAAGACTGCGTTGCAAGAAACGAAAAAGAGCGAAGAAAGTGCGGCTTGGATTTTGGTGCGTCAACAGAATATTTGCTCCCCGGTCGATATTTCGTTCGGGACGGCCCGAAGGGGCCCTTTTGGGGGGCTCACGGCCCGACGCTGATCCGGTAGAAACCCGGTCCAAAACGCTGGCCGACACGCAGGGTTTCGGCGAGATAGAGCCCGAAATAGGCGTCCACCTCGTCAACCCCCGACCGGGTGGTCGGAATGACCGGCCCGACGAGGCCGGCGACGTCCACGGCGGCGATGAATTCCATGGGTTTCCAGGGCAACGAGCTGGCTGGCGGGTGGGCGTCTCCGACGGGCCGGCCAAAGACCACCTTTCCGGTCCCGGCCTCGACGATTTCAACGTAGGCCCCACGCGGACTAAGGGGTTCCATAACCGGGTCCGCGCGGTCAAAACCGATGAACGGTGCGCCGGGGGGGTCGCCCCTCAGGGCCTCGGCCGGGGAAGCCGGCACCGCCGCAGCGGGGGGAAGACTTAGGGAAAGTTCTGATTCCGAGAATGTTAACTTAGACTGAAAGCCGGCAAAGGCGCCGCCCGGCTCCCGGGGGACATAATTGAGCCGGGAGCTGTTGAAATCCGTGGGTAGGAAGAGCGGCTTGGGGTCCCGAAGCATCGTTCCCTTGATCACCCCCGGGTCCACGAGACCCACCGAAGGCGGCGGGGGGGCCGGGGGCAGGATCACGGGCTCAGGCACCCTCACAAGGTATGCAAGTCCCACAAATACAATCACTCCCGCCAATGAGGCCCAAATCCAGCGCCGGGATAGCGGCAATTCGGCCGTTTTCACCGGGATTCGGCCTGGGAGGGGCCTGCGGCGCGCTCCTCGGCCCCCAGGAGCACCTTGAAGCCCGCATCGTGGGCGGCACCCTCTATCTCGACCAACTCGGCCAGGGTGACCCCGGAGCTTGCCCGGATGAGGAGCGTCGGATGCGGGTCCCTTCCGGACCGTGACTTGAGCCATTGGCGCAATTGCCCGATGTCGACCAGGCCCTCGTCGGACGTGAAGATCTGGCCGGAGCGAAGGACGCTGATCACATCGGTCGCCTGGGACGCCCCCGACTGGGCCCCTGCGAGCTGCGGGAGCTGGAAGTCGACCCCGACCCCCGGGGCAAGGACGAAGCGAGAGCCGAAAAGGGTGAAGAAAAGCCCGAGGAGCCCCACGTTCACGTAGTGGAGCGACCCCATCCCTTGCGGGGGTGGCCGCAGCTTCGAGGCGAGGTCTAGGGGCCGGGCGATCATTTGCCGGGGGCGGGCGTCTTGTACTCGGTGTTGAGGTATTTCATGATCTCATTGCCCGACCATTCCATGTCGCGCACGATCGCCCGGACGCGCCCGTTGAGGAAGTGAAGCGCTAGGTGGGCCGGGATCGCGAGCATGATGCCGCCCGCCGTGCACAGGAGCGCCCTCCACATGCCCTTCGCCAGAACGCTCGCCGTCGGGAAGTCGTGCTGGAATGCGGCAAAGGTCGTGATCATCCCGAGGACGGTGCCGAGGAGGCCGACGAGCGGCGCGACCTGGGCGATGGCGCCGATGGCCCCGATCCTGCGCTCGAGGGCCGGGAGCTCCACGACGGCGGCCTCCTGGACGTGGAAGCGGATCGCCTCGGCGTCCTCGTCGGCGTGCAGGAGGGCGGCCTTGACGACCGCCGCCACGGGGCCGGGGGTCTCCTCGCAGACCGTCAGGGCCTCGACCAGCCTGCGCTTGGCGAGGATGTTCTTGATGCCGCTCAGGAACGCGGTTGAGCGGATCTGGCCCCGGTGCAGGTAGAGGGCCCGCTCGGTGAACACGACGAGGAGGATGAGCCCGAGGGCGAACAGGACCCACATCATGGGTCCGCCTTGGGTGAGCAGGCTGGGTTCGAGGGCTGGCATAGGAGGGGGTTAGATCAGGCCTTCGTTGCGGGCAAGTTGAAGCGGGCCAGGCGCTGGCGGGCGAGCGCCTCCCCGGGCAGCCCGGAGTCGATGAGGAGCGTCCACGCGCGCCGGGCCTCCTCGAGCCTGCCCTGCTGCTCGTAGAGGACGCCCACGTCCAGGAGTGTGCGCGCGATCCACCAACGGCCCTTGGGGCCGAGGTCCTTCGGGGCGCCGGGCCTCACCAGGAACGCGTCGACGACGTCGTTCCACCACACCGCCTGGGCCTTTTCCCGGTTGGTGCGGGAGAGGATGACGCCCAGGTTGTAGCCCGCCTCGACCCGGACGTCCGGGGGGGCGTCTACCCTCTCGACCAGGTCCTCGAAAATCCTTCTTGCGCTGTCGGAGTGCGAGGGGCCGCTTGCCGACTGGGCGTTGTGGCACTCGGCGAGGGCCAGCTGCGCGAGGATCGAGTCCGGGTTCTGGGTGTAGGCGGGGTTGTTGACCAGGGACTCGTAGACCCGCTGCGCCTGGGGAAATTGGTTGAGCTCCCTAAGGAGGTCCCCCTGGCGCATGCGCGCGGGGAAGATCAGGTCGCTCGTCGCGTATCTGGCGTTCGTCACCAGGCTCTCGAGGAGCTTGTAGGCCTCCTTCAGGTTCGCGTCGGCGCCGAGGCGCTCGGCCTGGAGGGCGGCCAGGTAGAGCGCATAGGCGGCGTAGGGGCTGTTCGGGAAGTCGTCGGCCAATTTGGTGAGCAGGCGCTCGGCATCGACGACCTTGTCCTGCTGGGCGTAGCGGTTCGCCTCGACGATGTAGGAGTACACGGCCGAGTCCGAGCTCGGGAAGTCGGCCCGCAGCTTCGTGAGCGTCGCTTCGGCGTCGCTGTCGCGCCCGAGCTCGTAGTTCGCCTGGGCGCGGAGCAGCTCGCTCGTGCTCACGATGTCGGTGCGCAGGTCGGCGGGGAGTCCGCTCGTCAGCGCGGCGAGCGCGTCGACCAGGTAGAGGGTTTCCGCCGGCTTCCTTGCGTCGAAGGATAGCCGGGCCTGCAGCCAGGCCATCCTCGCCTTAAGGTCGGGCCTCAATCCCGCCGCGGGCGCCTGGCGCAGCAGGCGGTTCACGCGCTCGTACGCCACCGACGTCTCGCCGTGGACCTCGAGGCTGCGCGCCAGGTTCCACTCGGCCTCCCAGCGGTACTCCGGGTCGAAGGCCTTGTCGCGGGAGAGATCGTCCAGAGCGGCGACGGCCGAGGTCAGGGCGCCGGCCTCGATCTGCGACTGGACCTGCTGGAACATGAGGATGCCCGGGCGGATCCCCTCCGGGCGCGAGCGCAGGGCGGCCGCATAGGCGTCGGCCGCGCTGCGGAAGTCGCCGGCGTCCCTGCCCTGCAGCCCCGCCCGGAACCAGGCCTCGGCGACGAGGACGCTGAACTCGGAGCGGGCGGGCCCCGGCGGAAGCTCGCCGCCGGCCTTGAAGCCGTAGTCGGCGGCCGTGCGGTAGCGGTGCTGCTCCCAGGCCGAGCCCGCGAGGACCGCGTAGGCGTGGGCCTTGAGGGGGGAGCCCGGGAACCTCTGGAGGAGTGCGTTCGCGTCGTCCTCGGCCTTGGCATAGAGGGAGGCGGATTCGCTGACCCCGAGGCGCGCCTCGCCGAGGCTAAGCTGGGCGCGGCAGAGAAGGAGGCTCTCGAGGACGGGGTGCGGCCGGGGCTCCGAGATCAGCCTGTCGAGGCGCTCGCCGAGTTCCACTCGGGGCCCACCGGAGGGCGAGCTGCCGACCAGGAGCTCGAGCGCGATCCTCTGCTGGTCCGGGTCGTTGCCCGAGGCGAGGAGCTCGAAGAGCTCGTGGCGGCCGGCGCCCGAACCCGCCCCGGCTATCAGGCCCACGAGGAGCCGGAAATGGTCCGTCTCGGAGCGCTCCTCGGCGGGAAGCGTGCGCAGGGCCCCCTGGAGCACGTCGACCGCCTGCTGCCTGCGGCCAAGCGCGTTGAGGGCGATCGCGTACTCGCGGGTGAAGCCGTATCCGATCTTCTGGTTCTGGAATTTCTCGGCGTTCTTGCGGTCCGCGGTGAGCTGCTCCTCGCTGACGCCGCCCAGCCGGAGGCGGACCTGCTCCTGCGCGAGGAGGAACCTGGCCCTCTGGAGGTCGGAGACCGCGGCCGACGCGGCCTGCTGGTAGAAACCCGCGGCGCGGACGGGTTCGTTGGCGGCATCCGAGAGCATGCCCTGCAGGAAGTAGTGCCAGCCCCTCTCAGAGGAGCCGAGCTCGTCGAAGTGCGCCGAGGCGAGCTCGGCCTTCGCCTGCTCGGTCTTCTGGAGGTGGGCCGCGACGAGGCCCGCCCTCAGGTGCCAGCCGGCGCCCCGGGGGCCGGTGAAGGCGTCGAGCACCTTGCCGGCCCCGGCGACATCCCCGTCGTCGAGGAGGGCCGAGGCGAGCGCGAGGGTCAGCCGGGCGGTGTCGGCCCCGGGCGCGGCCGCCAGCGAGCGGTAGAGCGTGACCGCGGTCGACGGGAAGCCGAGGGCCTGGGCGCGCTCGGCGGTGACCACGCTCAGCGCGAGTTCGCCGGGGGAGGTGGACGGCGGCGGGGGAGCCAGCGGAACGGGGGGATTGAGCGGCTCCAGCGCGGCGAGCGGCGAGGACACGGCAAGCAGCGAGGCGAAGGCGGTCAGGAGGCGCATGGAAAGCGTCCTAACCCTTGTTGCACCGGGCGTAACAATCAACCCGGGATTGGGGCCGGCGATGTGCAATTGACCCCACGGACCCGGCAATCCAGACTGGGGTTCCCATGATAGCTATCATCGTCTTGGTCGGGTTACTCGCGGTCGTCGTCATTGTGGCGCTCATGGCCACCGGGATCTACAACTCGCTGGTCTCGCTGCGCAACCGCTTCAAGAACGCCTACGCGCAGATCGACGTCCAGCTGAAGCGCCGCTACGACCTGATTCCCAACCTGGTCGAGACGGCCAAGGGATACCTGAAGCACGAGCACTCGACCCTCGAGGACGTCATCAAGGCGCGCAACATCGCCCTGGCGGCCTCGCAGGCGGCCGCCGCCAACCCCGCGGACTCGAACGCGGTCAAGGGACTGGTCTCGGCCGAGGGGGGCCTCGCGGGCGCGTTGAGCCGCCTGATGGTCGTCTCCGAGCAGTACCCCGACCTCAAGGCCAACCAGAACATGATGCAGCTCACCGAGGAGCTCACCTCGACCGAGAACAAGATAGCCTTCGCCCGGCAGGCCTACAACGACTCCGTCATGGCCTACAACACCTCGCGAGAGACGTTCCCGAACGTGGTCCTGGCCGGGATGTTCGGCTTCCTGCCCGCGGAGCTCTTCCACATCGAGGACCCGGCGGAGAAGGCGGCCCCGAAGGTCTCGTTCGGCTGATGGACTTCTTCGCGGCCGAGGGCCAGGCCCGCAAGCGCACGTCGCGCCTGCTTGTCCTGTTCGGGCTCGCCGTGGCGGGCACCGTCGCCGGGGGCTACCTCGGGACCGTCCTCGTCCTGCATGCGGCGGGCGCCAATTCGTATCACAGGACGGGATACGGCTATTACGCGGCCGCGACGCCCTACGACGGCGGGCTGGCCCTGTGGCAGCCGGGGGTCTTCGCGGCGGTCGCCGCCTGCACGCTCCTTGTGATCGGGCTCGCCTCCCTCTACAAGTGGACCGAGTTCAGCGCGGGAGGCTCGGCGGTCGCGGAGAGCGTCGGGGCGAGGAGGGTCGACCCCCACACGACCGACCCGAAGGAGCACCAGCTCCTCAACGTCGTCGAGGAGATGGCGATCGCCTCGGGGACACCGGTGCCGGCCGTCTATGTCATGGACGACGAGGTCGCGATCAACTCCTTCGCGGCGGGACTGACGGCGAGCGACGCGGTCGTCACGGTGACCCGCGGCGCCCTGGAGAAGCTCCGCAGGGACGAGCTCCAGGGGGTGATCGCCCACGAGTTCAGCCACATCCTGAACGGGGACATGAGGATGAACGTGCGGGTGTCGGCGATCATCTTCGGGATCCTCGTGATCGGGCTGGCGGGGCGCGCGACGCTCTGGGGGATGCGCGGCTCCTCGCGCGGCAGGGGAAACGGCGGGGTCCTCGTCATCCTCGGGATGGGCCTGGCGCTCCTCGTCGTGGGCTACGTGGGGTATTTCTTCGGCAAGCTGATCCAGGCCTCGCTCTCGCGCCAGAGGGAGTACCTGGCGGACGCCTCCGCGGTCCAGTTCACGCGCAACCCGGAAGGCGTCGCGGGCGCCCTGAAGAAGATCGGCGGGTACGCGATCGGCTCGTCGCTCGACACCCACAAGGCCGCCGGGATCAGCCATTTCTTCTTCGCCCAGGCGTTCGCCTCAAATTTCGGCGGGCTCTGGGCCACGCACCCGCCCCTTTCGGACCGGATCCGCGCAATCGACCCCAACTTCGACGGGAAGTTCATCGAGCCGCCCGAGGTCGTGGACGTGTCAAGGGAGCCCTGGTCAAAGGTCCCGCATATGCCGGCGCAGGCCCCCTGCCCCTCCCCGCAGGTCGCGGTCGCCTTCGGCGCGGCCCTGGCGGCCGCCGCGGGTAACCTCACGGCGGAGGGCGCGGTGGCGGCGCAGTCCATCCTCTCCGAGATCCCCGCGAGCATCCGCACGGCGGCGCGCTCGCCCCACGACGCCCCCTTCCTCGTCTACGGCCTGCTCCTCGACGAGGACGAGGGGGTCCGCAAGAGGCAGCTGGACCTTGTCGCGGGCAGCGAGGGGGGCGAGGGCCTTGCCACCCTGAGGCAGCTCGATCCGGCGCTTAGGCAGCTCAAGGCCGGCCACAGGCTGCCCGTCCTGCAGCTGGCGCTTCCCGCGCTAAAGGCGCTCCCGCAGTCGGCGCTCGGGAGCTTCGCCGGGACGCTCGACGCGCTGGTCCAGGCCGACGGCCGCGTCAGCACCTTCGAGTTCGCGCTCCAGAGGCTGCTCCTGCGGGAACTCTCGCTCCACCGCGAGCCGACCGCCGCCGTCACCCAGATCTACTCCTTCCAGGCGGTGACGTCCGAGATCTCCGTGGTCCTGTCCTCGCTCGCGCATGCCTCGAGCGGGAACGCCGACGAGGCGGCGCGGGCCTTCGCCGAGGGGGCCTCGCAGCTGAAGCTCGTCCTCGGCCAGCTTCGCTTCATGAACGAGGCCGAGAGCGGCCTCGTGCAGCTCGACGCCTCGCTCGACAAGCTGGCGACCGCCAGCGGCCCCATCAAGCAGCGCCTGCTCATGGCGGCGGCCCACGTCGTGAGCGCGGACGGGGTCGTCCTCACGCAAGAGGCCGAGCTCCTGAGGGCCGTCGCGGCCTCCCTCGACGTCCCGGTGCCGCCGCTGGCGGCCCGGGCAGCGGCCTAGCTGCCATCCGCGAATCGGCCGTGACCTTTTGTTGGGGTTTGCGTCTGTCTTCGCGTTGGCTCTCTCTTTTCGGGCCCGTTCCCCCTTTGAGATTGAGCCCCACGACACCAGCATCACTGCAACCATGAGTCATTTACCCACCGACCAGGCACCAAGGAAGGAGGCCCCCGCGGCCTATACGACCCCGTTGGAGCGCTCCGGAAAACGGACGAAGACCCGCTGGGTCCTTTGGACCATCGTCCTGATCGGCATCGCCGGGGTAGTCCTTACCGGCTACCTCTCCCACCGCAACGCGACCCCGGGCATGGGTGCGGGCGCGGCGGGCGGGCGGCGCGGAGGGCCCGGGGGTGGCGGGTTCGGGATGAACGGCCCGCAGCCCGTCGTCGTCAGGACGGCGCAGAAGGCCAACATCAACGTCATCCTCGACGGGCTCGGCACCGTGACGCCGCTTGCGACCGTGACGGTCCACCCGCAGGTGAGCGGCCAGTTGACGGAGGTCAACTACACGGAGGGCCAGGCGGTCAAGGCGGGCGACCTGCTCGCCGTCATCGACCCGCGCCCCTTCCAGGCGGCGCTCCAGCAGGCCCAGGGGCAGCTTCTCCAGGCGCAGGCCCAGCTGAAGGAGGCGCAGATCGACCTCGAGCGCTACGTCACCCTCTCGGCCCAGGACTCCATCTCGAAGCAGCAGGTCGACGCCGAGCAGGCGCTCGTCTCGCAGTACGAGGGCATGACCAAGGCGGACCAGGGCGCCGTCGAGAACGCGACGCTCAGCCTCGCCTACTGCCACATCACCGCGCCGTTCGACGGCCGGGTGGGCCTTAGGCTCGTCGACCGGGGCAACTATGTCACCCCGGGGGATGCAAGCGGGCTCGTCATCCTCACGCAGATGAGGCCGATCACGGTCATCTTCTCGCTGGCCGAGGACTACATTCCCGCGCTCCAGAAGCGGATCAAGGACGGCACCGCCATCCCGGTCGACGCCTACGACCGCACCGGCGCGACGAAGCTCGCGTCCGGCAAGCTCGCCTCGATCGACAACACGGTCGACCCGACGACGGGCACGTTCAAGCTGAGGGCAACGTTCCCGAACGACGACGAGTCGCTCTACCCAAACCAGTTTGTCATGGCCCGGATGCTCCTGACGGTAGACCAGGGCGTGACGGTGATCCCCACCTCCGCGGTCGAGCGGGGCCAGCAGGGGACCTTCGTCTACGTGGTCGGCGCCGACAACAAGGTTTCCGCAAAGGCCGTCGTCCTCGGCGATGCCGAGGGCGAGCGCGTGGCGGTGTCGTCGGGGCTCACCCTCGGCGACAAGGTGGTGGTCGACGGCGCCGACAGGTTGAAGGAGGGCATGGAGGTGGTGGCGCAGACCCCCGGGGCGAAGGCGGGCGCGGGCAAGGGTGCCCCCGACGGCGCGAAGAAGCGCTGGCAGTCCGGCGGCAACAACTGAAGGCTCCCGATGAGCCAAGCCCTGCCGGGATCCACTCGATGAGTCCCTCCCGCATCTTCATTCTCAGGCCGGTCGCGACGACGCTGCTCATGGCGGCGATCCTCATCGTCGGCATCGTCGCGTACCGCTTCCTGCCGCTGTCGGCGCTGCCCGAGGTCGACTACCCGACGATCCAGGTCCAGACGTTCTACCCCGGGGCGAGCCCCGACGTGATGACGTCGTCGATCACGGCCCCCCTCGAGCGCCAGCTCGGCCAGATGCCGGGGCTTAAGCAGATGTCCTCCACGAGCTCCGCCGGGGCGAGCGTGATCACGCTGCAGTTCACGCTCGACCTGAGCCTCGACGTGGCCGAGCAGGAGGTCCAGGCGGCGATCAACGCCGCCGGCAACCTCCTGCCCTCCGACCTTCCCGCGCCCCCGATCTACGCGAAGATCAACCCCGCGGACGCGCCGGTCCTGTCGCTTGCGCTCACCTCGAAGACGCTCCCCCTGACCACGGTCGAGGACCTGGCGGACACGCGCCTCGCCCAGAACATCTCGCAGCTGCCGGGCGTGGGCCTCGTGAGCATCGGCGGCGGCCAGCGCCAGTCGGTGCGCATCCGCGCCAACCCGCTCGCGCTCGCGGCGTACGGCCTGAACATCGACGACCTGCGCACGACCGTCGGCAACGGCAACGTCAACACGGCGAAGGGCAACTTCGACGGGCCGTCCCGCGCCTACACGATCAACGCGAACGACCAGCTCAAGTCGGCGAAGGACTACGAGAAGCTCGTCGTCGCCTACAAGAACGGCGCGGCCGTCCGCCTCTCGGACGTGGCGAGCGTCGAGTTCGCCCCGGAGAACACGAAGCTCGCGGCGTGGATCAACAAGACGCCGGCCGTCATCCTCAACATCCAGCGCCAGCCCGGCGCCAACGTCATCAAGGTCGTCGAGGGGGTGCGGGCCCTCCTTCCCTCGCTCCAGGCCTCGCTCCCCCCGTCCATCGACGTCACGGTCCTCACCGACCGGACGGTCACGATCCGCGCGTCCATCGCGGACGTCGAGTTCGAGCTCACGCTGGCGGTCATCCTCGTCGTCCTCGTCATCTTCATCTTCCTGAGGAACATCCCGGCGACCATCATCCCGAGCCTGTCGGTCCCCCTCTCGCTCGTGGGGACCTTCGCGGTCATGTACCTGCTCGGCTTCAGCCTGAACAACCTCTCGCTCATGTCGCTGACGATCGCGGCCGGCTTCGTCGTGGACGACGCAATCGTCATGATCGAGAACATCGCGCGCTACGTGGAGAAGGGCGACTCGCCCATGGAGGCGGCGCTCAAGGGCTCCCAGCAGATCGGGTTCACGATCATCTCGCTGACGATATCGCTGATAGCCGTCCTGATCCCGCTCCTTTTCATGGGCGACGTCGTGGGCCGGCTGTTCAGGGAGTTCGCGATCACGCTCGCCATCACGATCCTCATCTCGGCCGTCGTCTCCCTGACGCTCGTGCCGATGATGTGCTCGAAGCTCGTAAGGCACCACACCGAGGACGAGATCCCGAAGTGGAGCCGCAAGACGGGCGCCTTCATCGACGGCATGATCGCCAAGTACGGCACGATGCTCACCTGGGTGCTCGACCACCAGACGCTGACCCTCTACGTCGCCGCGGGGACCTTCGTCCTCACGGCCCTCCTCTACGTCGTCATCCCGAAGGGGTTCTTCCCGGTGCAGGACACAGGGCTGATCCAGCTCATCACCGAGGGCCCCCAGTCCGCGTCGTACGAGCGGATGACGGACCGCCAGCAGGCGGTCGCGAGCGAGGTGCTGAAGGACCCCGACGTGGAGAGCCTGTCGTCCTTCGTCGGCGTCGACGGCTCCAACACGACGCTCAACAGCGGCCGGATGCTCGTCAACCTCAAGCCGAGGGACAAGCGCTCCACCAACGCCTCGGGCGTCATCCGCCGGCTCCGCGTGGAGCTGGCGAAGGTGCCCGGCATCGTCTCGTACATGCAGCCGGTGCAGGACCTGTCGATCGACGACCGCGTGAGCCGCACCCAGTACCAGTTCGTCCTTGAGAGCGCCAATCCCGGGGACCTGACGACGTGGATCCCGAAGCTGATGGACAGCCTCCAGCAGCTGCCCGAGATCAACGACGTCGCGACGGACCTGTCCGAGGGCGGACTCGCCGCCTACATCAAGATCGACCGTGACACCGCGGCCCGGTTCGGGATCACCGCGGCGACGATCGACAACGCCCTCTACGACGCCTTCGGCCAGCGCATCATCTCCACCATCTTCACCGAGTCGAACCAGTACCGGGTCATCATGGAGGCGAACCCGGCGCTCCAGCGCTCGCCCGAGTCGCTCTCGCAGATCTACGTCCCGTCCGCCGCGGGGGGCCAGGTCCCGCTTTCCTCGATCGCTTCGTTCGAGACGCGGCCGGCATCCCTCCTCATAAACCACCTCGGGCAGTTCCCCTCGAACACCATCTCCTTCAACGTCCCGCGCGGCCAATCCCTCGGCGCCGCGGTCGCCGCGATCCACAAGGCCGAGCGCCAGATCGGGATGCCGCAGAGCATCATCACGAGCTTCCAGGGGGCGGCCCTCGCCTTCGAGTCGTCTCTGACGAACGAGCTCTTCCTGATCGGCGCTGCGATCCTGACGATGTACATCATCCTGGGGATCCTCTACGAGAGCTTCATCCACCCGATCACGATCCTCTCCACGCTGCCCTCGGCGGGGATCGGCGCGCTCCTGGCGCTCATCATCGTGGGGAGCGACCTGGGGGTCATCGGGATCATCGGCATCATCCTGCTGATCGGCATCGTGAAGAAGAACGCGATCATGATGATCGACTTCGCCCTCGACGCCGAGCGCAACGAGGGGCTGGCCCCGCGGGAAGCGATCTACCAGGCATGCCTATTGCGCTTCCGGCCGATTCTGATGACGACCCTGGCCGCGCTCCTGGGCGCCGTCCCCCTCATGCTCGGCACGGGCATGGGCTCCGAGCTTCGCAACCCCCTGGGCGTCACGATCGTAGGCGGGCTCATCGTCAGCCAGGTCCTCACCCTCTTCACGACGCCCGTCATCTACCTGATGTTTGACAGGATCGCGGCGAGGGTGACGGGAAGGCTGCCGGCGGCCGCGGCGCAGGAGGCGACGACGTGAACTTCTCGGAGACGTTCGTAAGGAGGCCGGTCGCGACGACCCTGTTCACCTCGGGGATCGTTCTGGCCGGCGCCGCGGCGTTCTTCAAGCTGCCCGTCTCCCCGCTCCCCCAGGTCGACCTTCCGACGATCAACGTGTCGGCCAGCATGGCCGGCGCGAGCCCTGAGACCATGGCGACCTCGGTCGCGACGCCCCTTGAGCGCCACTTGGGCACGATCGCGGACGTGACCGAGATGACCTCCTCGAGCGGGATCGGCAACACGAACGTCACGCTCCAGTTCGGCTTCAGCCGCGACATCGACGGCGCCGCGCGCGACGTCCAGGCCGCCATCAACGCGGCGCGCGCGGACCTGCCCTCCGCCCTGCGCAGCAACCCGACCTACCGGAAGGTGAATCCCGCGGACCAGCCGATCCTGATCCTGGCCCTCACCTCGAAGACCCTGACCCAGGGGCAGCTCTACGACGCCGCGTCGACGATCCTCCAGCAGAAGCTCTCCCAGGTCGAGGGGGTCGGCGACGTGGGCGTCTTCGGAAGCTCGCTTCCGGCGGTGCGGGTCGAGCTCAACCCGTCCGCCCTCTTCAAGTACGGGGTCGGCCTCGAGGACGTGCGGGCCGCGCTCGCGGCCGCGAACGCCAACAGCCCCAAGGGGGCTATCGAGAACTCCCAGTACCACTGGCAGATCGTCAGCAACGACCAGTCCCGCTCCGCGAAGGACTACGAGAACCTCGTCGTGGCCTACCGCAACGGGGCCCCCGTGAGGCTGAACCAGGTCGCCTCGACCACGGACTCCGTCGAGGACCTTCGCAACCTCGGCCTGTCGAAGGGCAGTCCCGCGGTCATGGTGGTCCTCTTCAGGCAGCCCCAGGCCAACATCATCGAGACCGTCGACCGCGTGGTCGCGATGGTCCCGCAGCTGCGCTCGACGATCCCGCCGGCCACGGACCTGCAGGTGGCGATGGACCGCAGCATCACGATCCGCGCCTCGCTCCTTGCGGTCGAGCGGTCGCTCCTGGCGGCGGTCATCCTCGTCGTGCTGGTCGTGCTCCTCTTCCTCAGGGACTGGAGGGCGACCCTCATCCCCGCGGTCGCGGTCCCCGTCTCCCTCATCGGCACCTTCGGGGCCATGTACCTCCTCGGCTACACGCTCGACAACCTCTCGCTCATGGCGCTCACGGTCGCGACGGGGTTCGTGGTCGACGATGCGATTGTCGTGATGGAGAACATCGTCCGGCACATGGAGGCGGGGGTGCCGCGGTTCGAGGCCGCGCTCATCGGCGTCCGCCAGGTCGGCTTCACCGTCCTCTCGATGAGCCTGTCCCTGATCGCCGTCTTCATCCCGATCCTCCTGATGGGGGGCATCGTGGGACTCCTGTTCCGGGAGTTCGCGGTGACGCTCTCGGTCGCGATCCTCATCTCGATGGTGATCTCGCTCACCACGACGCCAATGATGTGCTCCAGGCTCCTGAGCACCCGCAAGGACCCCTCCCAGACGGGGCGCTTCAGCCGGCTGACGGAGGGCGCCTACGAGGAGCTCCTCGCCGGGTACCGCCGGGCGCTCACCTGGGCGCTGCGCCACTCCTTCGTGATGATCCTGGTCCTCGTCGCGACCGTGGGCCTCAACTTCTGGCTCTTTAGCACGATCCCGAAGGGCTTCTTCCCGGAGCAGGACGGGGGAAGGCTCTTCGGCTTCATCCAGGCCGACCAGAGCACGTCCTTCCAGAGGATCTCGCTCAAGCTCAGGCAGTACGTCCAGACGATCCAGGACGACAAGGACGTGGACGATGTCGTCGGCTTCACGGGAGGGGGCGGCGGGGCGAACACAGGCCGCCTGTTCGTCTCCCTGAAGTCCCTGAAGGACCGAAAGTCCTCGTCCCAGGAGATCATCGCGCGCCTCAGGCCCAAGCTGGCCCAGGTTCCCGGGGCCTCGCTCTTCCTCTTCCCGGCGCAGGACCTTCGCGTCGGGGGCCGGGTGAGCCAGTCGCTCTACCAGTACACGCTCAAGGCCGACAACCTCGACGACCTGCGCACCTGGGTGCCCAAGCTCATGGAGGCCCTCAAGGCCGAGCCCATCCTGATGGACGTGAACTCCGACCAGCAGGACAAGGGCCTCGACACCGAGCTCGTCATCGACCGGGACACGGCCTCGCGCCTCAAGCTGACGGCGGCCCAGATCGACAACACCCTCTACGACGCGTTCGGCCAGCGGTCGGTCTCGACCATCTACCAGTCGCTCAACCAGTATCACGTCGTGATGATGGTGGCCCAGCGCTTCTGGCAGGACCCTTCCACGCTCAAGGACATCTACGTGAGCTCGACCGGGGGCGTCGTCAACGGCACCCAGATGACGAACGCGGTGGCGGGAACCGTCTCCGTCGCAGGCGGGGCGCGAGCCAGCGCCTCCGGCGCCAGCTCGGTCGCCGCCGACACGGCGCGAAACGCGAGCATCAATGCCATCGCGACGACGGGCCACGGTGCGGCCTCCACGGGGCAGGCCGTAAGCACGCGCGTCGAGACCATGGTCCCTCTCTCGGCGTTCTCAAGCTACGGGCTCGGCACGACCCCCCTGCAGGTGAATCACGACGGGCCGTTCGTCGCCGGGACGATCTCCTTCAACCTGCGGCCGGACTCGTCCCTCTCGGACGCGGTCGCCGCCATCGAGCGCCAGTCGGCCCTGATCCACGTGCCGAGCACGATCCACGGCAGCTTCGCCGGCACGGCCAAGACCTACCAGCAGTCGGTGGGCAACGAGCCCGTCCTGATCCTGGCGGCCATCGTGGCGATCTATCTGGTGCTCGGGATACTCTACGAGAGCTATGCCCACCCGTTCACGATCCTCTCGACGCTCCCCTCGGCCGGGATCGGCGCCGTCCTGGCGCTCATGCTCTTCAACAAGGAGTTCAGCCTCATCGCCCTGATCGGCGTCTTCCTGCTTATCGGCATCGTCAAGAAGAACGCCATCATGATGATCGACTTCGCCATCGAGGCGGAGCGCTCCGAGGGCCTGAGCCCGAGGGACGCGATATTCAAGGCGTGCCTCCTGCGCTTCCGGCCCATCCTCATGACGACCATGGCGGCCATCCTGGGCGCCATCCCGCTCGCCATCGGCCACGGCGACGGCGCCGAGCTCAGGCAGCCGCTCGGGATCGCGATTGTCGGCGGACTGGTCGTCAGCCAGCTCCTGACGCTCTTCACGACGCCCGTCGTCTACCTCTACGTCGACCGCGCCCGGATCCGAATCCAAAAGATCAAGGTCCGGCTCGGGCTCACCTCGGGTCAAAAGGACGCCGCGCTCGCCCCGGTATGAATTTAAACAAAGACGAAATGACGGACACCCCCCACTCCCCCGCGGCGAAATTTTCCAGGGTCCGGCGCCTGGCGCTCGGCGCCGCATTCATCGCGCTCATGGCCGGATGCGCCGTCGGGCCGGACTACAAGCGGCCCGCGTCCGCCGTGCCCGCCGAGTTCAAGGAGAACCCGGGCTGGAAGGTCGCCGCGCCCGACGACGGCGCGAACAAGGGCCCGTGGTGGGAGGTGTTCAACGACCCGGTCCTCAATGCGCTCGAGTCGCAGGTCAACGCGTCCAACGAGACGGTCAGGCAGGCCGTCGCCAACTACGAGGAGGCGAGGCAGATCGTGCGAAGCGACAGGACCGGCTACCTTCCATTTGTCTCGATCGCCGGCTCGGCCCAGCGCTCGAAGCCCACACAGGCGACGAGCATCGGGCCCAGCCGGGCCACATCCATCTACACCGCCGACCTCCAGGCCTCATGGGAGCCGGACATCTGGGGCAAGCTCCGCAGGACCGTCGAGGCCGACGCGGCGACCGCGGCCGCCAGCGAGGCGGACCTCGCGAACGCGCGCCTCTCGATGCAGGCCGCGCTGGCGCAGGACTACATCGGACTGAGGGCGACGGACGACAAGATCCGGCTCCTCGAGGACGCCGTGGCGGCCTACTCGAGGACTCTGAAGATCACCCAGAACAAGTACGCGGTGGGAGTGGCCGCGCGCAACGACGTCATCACGGCGCAGACCCAGCTCGACAGCACCCGCGCCCAGCTCATCGCCGCCGGCGTCCAGCGCGCCCAGTTCGAGCACGCGGTCGCGGTCCTCGTGGGAAAGGCGCCGTCGGACTTCGCGGTCGCCCGGACGCCAACGATCGGCCTCACGCTCCCCGAGGTCCCGGCACAGGTGCCCTCGAGCCTTCTCGAGCGCCGGCCCGACGTGGCCGCGGCGGAGCGGCTGGCCGAGGCTGCGAACGCCCGGATCGGCATCCAGACCGCGGCATATTTCCCGGCCCTTAGCCTCTCGGGCTCGGCCGGCTACGAGGGCTCCCCGATAGGCAGCCTCATCACGGCGCCGTTCAAGTTCTGGACGCTCGGGGCGCAGGCGGCCGACTCGCTCCTTGACTGGGGCCAGCGCCACGACCTTGTCCTCTCCGCCAAGGCGGCCTACGAGGCCAGCGCTGCCAACTACCGCCAGACGGTCCTGACGGCCCTCCAGCAGGTCGAGGACAACCTCGCCGGACTGAGGATCCTCAAGGAGGAGGCACAGGTGCAGGATGCCGCGGTCGCCGAGGCCTCCCTCGCGGCCCAGATCGCGCTCAACGAGTACAATGCCGGGACGGTGGACTTCACGACGGTGGCAACCGAGCAGGTAACCGAGCTCACGAACCGCGAGACCCAGCTGGGGATCACCCAGTCGCAGCTGACCTCTAGCGTCGCGCTCATCCAGGCGCTCGGCGGCGGTTGGGATACCGAGGGCGCGGCGCACCCCAGGGCGTCGGGGACGCGCTAGGACACGGCGGCGCGACGGCTCCGGACCAAGACGGGGCCCGGCGCAGGGCATCGGGACGGGTCTGGCATATGGAATGCTTGGCGGGTGGCACCTATGTTCACCACCAAGAGACTGAGACTATTAACGGGATTTCTGGTCGCCGCGCTTTCCATTAGCGCGAGGGCGCAGAGCACCGCTGCGACGGACGCCGCGCCGACGACGGGGGCCGCCGTGCAGATGGAGAAATACAACGTGAGCGACGTGCCGATCGAGCAGCAGATCCTGCCCACCTCGAGGCCGTTCGCATCGGTCTTCGGCACGGACGAGAACATCTTGGACGTGCCCAGGAACGTGACGATCATCTCACGCGCCCAGATGGACACGATCGACATCCAGGACGTGACGCAGTTCAGCAAGCTGACGGCGAGCTCGTTCACGACCTCGAACTTCGGGTCGCCCGCCAACCCGAACATCCGCGGCCAGTCCGCGGACGTCTTCATGAACGGCATGCGCATGTTCATCGGGGAGAGCGGCGACGGCATGCCTGTGGACTTCAACCAGGTCGAGTCCGTCAACATCATCCCGGGCCCCGCGACCGCGGTCCAGGGCGCGTCGGCCTACGTCGGGGGCTTCATCGACCTGATCTCCAAGCAGCCCTTCTTCGACGGGGCCAAGGGCTTCGTCAGCTATACGAAAGGCTCGTACGACACCAATCGCTGGACGGTGGACGCCGGGGGCCCGATCACCCCGAAGCTCGCCTACCGCTTCAGCTATTCTGGAGAGGACAGCGACGGGTACTATTACAACTGGATCAAGCAGACGACCTCGATCTACGGCGCCCTCACCTGGCGCCCCACCACGAGCTACGAGGTCGCCGCCGACGTAAAGGCCTTCTGGGCCGACTACCGCGAGAACTTCGGCATCAACCGCGTGACCCAGGCGCTGGTTTCCGACGGCCTATATCTTCCCGGCACCAACGTGAACAACGGCACAAGCGCCACGGCGGCCGACCCCCAGAACGCGGCCAACGTCCTCGGCAGCAATACGATCAACTTCGGCGCGCCCGTGAAGATCGACTACCGCGAGACGGCCCAGGGCCCTGCCAGCCATGCCCACGGCATGGAGTACAACGCCCAGGTCATCCAGACGCTCATCCTCTCGACGAACACGAAGATCGTGAACAACACGATGGCGAGCTACACGAAGCGCGACACGTTCAACTCCGACGGCTACAGCGAGATCGTCGACCCCTCGGTCACCTTCGACAACCGCACGGAGTTCATCATGAAGAAGGGCGGATTGACGCTGAACACGGGAGTAGAGGAGAAGTACGAGACCGTCCGCGCCTTCGACGACTTCTTCTTTGAGCCCGTCAACGTCTGGGACCTCTCGTCGGTGGCGCTGCGCTCGACGCTCAACTCCTACCTTGCGCTGGGAGGGGCGGCCGGCTTCCTGGGCGTCCGGGTGCCCGGGTTTGAGGACCGCTATGCGACGCCCGCCCTCGGCTCGTTCGACGGCGGCAAGACCTACGTCAACCTGAACAACGACACCAACGACTCCTCCCTGGCCTCGGTCGCCCCGTACATCCAGACCACGTGGAGCGTCACGGACAAGTTCAACATCGTCTCGGGAGCCCGCTTGGACATCATGCACATCCAGTCGCGCGACCCCCTGAACACGGCCGCTGCGGCCTCAATCGAGGTCGGCGAGCCCAACGCGAACCTGAGCTTGGTCTACAAGGTCACGCCCACGGTCTCCACTTACCTCACCTACAACTACAGCCAGAACTACACGGGCGACCTGGCGGACGGCGGCGGCTTCGGGCTCTACGCGGACGCCTCCGGCCAGCCCACGCTCCCGCGAAGCCTCTTCGCCGAGGTGAGCCAGCTGTGGGAGTACGGCACGAAGTTCACGCTCGATAGCGACAAGCTGTTCGTCACGGCGGACATCTTCACCCAGTCCCGGCAGGCGAAGCCCCAGGGTTCCCCGGTCTACACGCAGCAGTACTACGGCTTTGAGACGGCGCTCAACTTCCAGCCGAACAAGCAATTCTTCGCCACCGCGGGCTTCTCGTTCATCAACGGAAGCCTCCCGGCGTCCGCATTGCCGTTCCAGGCCTACTCGACCAACCAGCTGCCCGGCGGCCCTCCGAACCCGTTCACCAGCATTCCGCAGGCCTCGGGCCGCCTGCGCCAGCCCGGCCAGCCGCTCGAAACCTTCAACGGCCTGGCGTCGTATTCGTTCGCGAACGGCTTCGGGATCGAGTCGAACGTGCTCATCACGAGCAAGATGAACAACGACTACCAGGGGTACGTGGTGATCCCCGTCCAGTACACGCTTGATGTGACGCTCTCCTACAAGACCAAGCAGTGGGAGTACCGCCTGACCGGCTCGAATGTCACCAACCAGCACAACTGGGAGCCTTCAGTGGCCACATACGCGCTCGAGGGCATCGTGCCCCTGCCGGCATTCGAGCTCGAGGGCACGATCAAGTACAAGTTCTAGGCACCGAGCACAGGTTTCGCGAATCGCCGCCCGGCCCGCGCTGGGCGGCGATTCCTTCGCCCGCGAGGGGGTTCAGAAGGAGTCCGAGTTGCTGACGAACGCGATCGAGCTGCTGTCGGGGGACCACGAGTTGACGTTGATCGAGCCCTGGCCCCCGTACACGTAGCCGACCACCTTCGGCTTGCCGCCCTCGACCGGGATCCGGCGCAGGTACACCCTCTTGTAGAAGGGGTGGTCCCCCGACGGGATCTCAGGGGGGAAGCTGATGAAGAGGACCGTCCTGCCGTCGGGCGACACATGGGGGAACCAGTTGTTGAACTCGTCGTCCGTCACCTGGGCCTGGCCCGAGCCGTCGGCATTCATCCGCCAGACCTGCATCCTGCCGGAGCGCTCGGAGTTGAAGAAGATCGTCTTGCCGTCGGGGGTGTACTCCGAGCCGTCATCAAGGCCCTTGGCCGTCGTCAGTCGCTCCTCGGGGCCGCCTTGGGAGGGCACCCTGTAGATGTCGAAATTGCCGTCGCGGGCGCCCGTGAAGAGGAGGAATTTCCCGTCGGGAGACCAGCCGTGGAAATACGAGGGGCCAACCGGCGTGATCTGGGTGGGGACTCCGCCCCCGACCGGGAGCGTGTAGACGATCGACGGCGAGCCGCTGCTGATCCCGAGCATCTTCCCGTCGAAGGAGAGCGCGTGGTCGTTATTGCAGTGGACCTGGGCGCCCGTGTCTATGGGCGAGGTCCTCAGCGAGGACAGCTCCAGGCTGAACATCCGCCCGTTGTGATTGTAGACCAGGCGCCTCCCATCGGGCGTCCAGTTCGGGGCCTGCAGCGAGTCGGCGGCGTTGATCAGGGTCCTGCGGACCCCCGTGTTCACGTCGAGGACCTCGATGTCGCTGCCGATGTAGTCGCGGTACGGCACGAAGTCGGGCCTGGCGGGGCGGATGAGGCGCACGTTCCGGAAGACACCCTTCTCGACCAGGGTGTTGTCGTGAGCGCAGATGTAGATTCCGACGTAGACCTCGTCGGGCAGATCGATGGCATCGAAGTCCTGGCTCGAGAAGGTATCGCCGAACCTCGCGGCGCCCATGGTGAACCGCTTGCCCGAGCGCTCCAGCTGGAAGACACCGACGCCGGCGGGGCCGACGCGAATCTCCTCGGTGGGTGCCCCCGTCGCCTTGCGGAACTGCAGGTCCGCGAGGCCGTTGCCGTGAAAGGCCGCATTCACGTGCGCGGACTTCGGGTCGAGGCTGGCCCTGACCATGAGGCCCATCTTCCTGTGCGGGTTGGTCCCTGCGCCCAGGAACTCCGCCGAGGCCTGGATGATGAAGTCCCCCTTCACCTTCTTCCACACAAAGTGGTACTCGTCGTGGTCCGCCCACATGTTCGTGCCCGAAGACGACAGCAGGTACTCCTGGGAATCTCGGTCGTAGGCCGCGCTGCCCGGGATGGCGACCCCGCCGATGTCCCCATGCTGCTCGAACACACCGACCGGGGCGGCCTCGTCGGAGGCCCGGGCCGAGCTCACCGCGCCGATCGCGAACGCGCAAAGGAGGGCGGGGACCAGGGGCAGGTGGGCGGTGATGATCATGACGGCTTCTGAGGACATGGGATTGGGGTGTTCGGGGCCCTCTGTGCCGGGGATGCCGGGTCGGGCCGAGTTGGAATCCTACGTGTCCGGGCGACCGGGCGCAAGGTCAGACCCCCCCGGCGAGCCCGCGGACAAGATCCTGCATCACGGCAAGCTCCTCGCCGTTCACGGTGTGCCCCATGCCGGCGAAGATCGACTTCGTGACGCTGCCCCCCTGGCGTTCCAGCACCAACGCGCTCTCCTCGACGCTCGACAGCGGGATGTGGGCGTCCCTGTCGCTGCACCCCAGGTAGACCGGCGTGCCGGCGAGGCTGCCGGAGGAGGCGCGCGGCGTCCCCGGTGGACCGATGAGCGCGCCGCTCAGCCCCATCACTCCCGCGTAGCGCCGCGGGTTCCTCGAGGCGTACTCAAGGCTGAGGCAGGCCCCCTGGGAGAATCCGATGAGGACGACCCTCTCGGGGGGGATTCCGCCACGGCCCAGCTCGCCGACCAGGCCCGCG
>Ga0265324_10000258_pt1 | contig 39319 bp, 40 predicted proteins | sample 41419metaG_FD_198634 | JGI IMG/M metagenome (GOLD analysis project Ga0265324, IMG submission 198634) | Rhizosphere microbial communities from Carex aquatilis grown in University of Washington, Seatle, WA, United States - 4-14-19 metaG | ecosystem: Host-associated > Plants > Roots > Rhizosphere...
ATGTGACCACGGCCCTCGCCCAATATGCAGAGCATTATCTTCATGGTATTTGAGTATTGTGAATTTACCTTCGTGATCCTCCGCCAACGCCGTGCAGTTCTCTATCCAATCCCCGCAATTCATATAGACCAGGTCGCCCACCGGACGGATCTCCGGGCGATGGATATGGCCGCAAATGACACCGGCCACTTTAATCTTTCGACCATATTGGATAATCGCCGTTTCATAATCCGTCACATATTTCACCGCCGCCTTCGCCTTCATCTTGATGTACGAAGCGAACGACCAATAACCGAAACCAAAGATCCGCCGCAAACGATTGACCCACACGTTCATGTCCAATATCCGGTCGTAAAGCACCGAGCCTACGCGGTCCAGCAGGCGGTTGAAGTGCATCACGCCATCGAATTGATGCCCGTGGATCACCAGGTAACGCTGGCCGTCCGCCCCCACATGGATGGCCCGTTCCACCAGTTGCACGCTGCCGAAAGCGATGCCGAAAAACCGTTCCAGGAATTCATCGTGGTTGCCCGTGATGAAGATGACCTTGGTGTTCTTGCGGTTTTTGCGCAGGAGCTTTTGGATGAGCACATTGTATTCATCCGTCCAATACCATTTCCGGCGCAACTGCCAGCCATCGATGAAATCACCGACGACGTACAGGTACTCGCATTCCGTGTCCCGGAGAAAGGCGAGCAGTTTCGTCACCTGCGCATGCTTCATTCCCAGGTGCACATCAGAGATCCATATCGCGCGATAGTTCATAATGTTTTTCCAAACTTATTCACCGACTTATTCACCGTCCTATACTTTACGTAGAACTGGCAATGAGAAACCCCTTCCGTCACCAAGCTTTAACCTTTGTCACCTGTTCGACACACAAATATGGCCATATTTGATGAAAAAGTGGCCCATCCTCCCATAGTCCCGCAAAGCGGGAAGGATTTGATTCACTGCGATTGGTAGGGCGCGCAGTCCCCTGCGCGCCGCTCCCAACCCGAAACTAGAAACAAGTCACTCGAAACTTTCCCCAATGGTGGGGCAAGGCTACTGACGAGCCGTCCCCCACTCGAAACTTCAAACCCGAAACCCGCCATCCTCGGTGGCACCCACTAAGTTTTTCCTTAAAATATCTTAAACCAGTCTGAATTGGTTCGGTGCCGGCCCATCCACCAAACCGCGAGCTGCGGAGCAGCGTTCGATAGTAGCCCATAGCGCCAGCTATGGGATTCCGCCATCCCAAACCATCTAAGCTCTGGAAGGAGCGAAAGATTATCCATCGTAGCGGCGCTTCGGCAAAACGCCGCTGATCTCTGGCCATTCCGGCAATCCCACGCTTGCCACGTTCCACATGGCGCGCCGTCGTCCAGCGTGTTTAATGATCGGATTAGGTCGGATTCAGTCGGATCCACCCTGATTCAGCATCACACATCCGGCGTTTTCCCATCCCGCATCCCGCAACCCGCATCCCATATCAATATCTGCATTTCAAAGATCAGCCTCCCTTTTACCACACCTTCCGCGGCTTGTAATCGCGACCGTCGCGAAGTTGGTATGATTTTTTTGAAGCCTAAAACCCGCATTAAACCCTTGCAGGCGTGACCTTTCCTCGTTGTCTCCCACCGCTAAACCCAAAAACGTGCTGCACTTTTTTCAGGAGCTTCCCCTTCAGCAGGCTTGCCGTCGCGCCCTAAAACCATTCTCATTCATCCAACTATGAAAATCTCGACCCATCTACGCCTCCTCGTCGTCGCCCTTTTCCTGGCGCACACCGCCCTCGCCCAGACCAATGCGCCCGTCGCGCTGGCCACCAACGCTGCGCCAGCGGCACACGTCAACGCCGCCATTATCCCCGCGCCGCGCACCGATACCAATTCGCTCAAGCGCACCGATGTCGTCCTCAAACGCGCCAAAGACCATCCCGGCGATTGCGACATCGTCTTCATCGGCGATTCCATCACCCAGGGCTGGGAAGGCGCCGGCAAAGCTGTCTGGGCGCAATACTACACCAATCGCAATTGCCTGAACTTCGGCGTGGGCGGCGACAAGACCCAGCACGTCCTCTGGCGCTACGAACACGGCCAGCTCGACGGCCTCAAGCCCAAGGTCGCCGTCATCATGATCGGCACCAACAATTCCAACAAAAACAAAGATGGCACCGAAGAGTGCACCGAGGCCGATATCCTGGAAGGCGTGCAGCTGATCGTGAAAGAAACCCGCGAACGGTTGCCGGACACCAAAATCATTCTCATGGGCATCTTCCCACGCAGCGCCAACTTCAGCACCCAACGCGGCAAAATCCTCCAGGTGAACGAGGCCCTCGCGAAGCTGGATGACAATGCGCACATCTTCTACATCGATATCGGCCCGCAGCTTATCGAGAATGACGGCACCATCTCCAAATCCATGATGCGCGATGCCCTCCACCCCGGCGAACACGGCTACCAGATCTGGGCCGCCGCCATCGAACCCAGGCTAAAAGAACTCCTCGCCAAGTAAACTTTTCCCGCGCAGCGGGACCAACTGAAAGCCCCATTAGGGGCGAAATATTTGTAGCCCCGGGTCGAGTCCCGATTCGGAATCGGGACGACTACCCGGGGTTAACGTCAAAAACTCTATTGCCTGACTGCGAAGCTTCGCGAAGCGAACATCTCTTATGGGCAACTAACTTGTAGTGGGCTTGGGAAGCGATTGCACAGCGACGACACCGCTTTTCGGAATGACACCAACACACGTCAATGAACACGGAATCAGGCGATCAAAGGAATCTACCAACCGCCCTCCCTCCCACATCCGATGGGAAAGGCCGGGGTGAGGGTTTCCCAAATCTGCAATCTGAAATCCGCAATCCGAAATTCACTCTTCCTTCTCTTCCACTCCCAACTTCTTCTCAATCGCCTTCACCCGCCGTATTAATCCCGGCAATCGTTCAATGGCCAGCCATTGGCGTTTGGTCTGCTTGTCCGGTGCCGCCGGTATCCCCAGCCACGGCGGCCCGCCCTCCGGCAGATCGCGCATGACCCCCGTTTTCGCCGCCACAACGACCTTGTTGCCGATCTTAAGATGCCCCGCCAATCCCGCCTGACCCGCCACCACCACATATTTTCCCAATTCCGTGCTGCCCGCGATGCCCACTTGCGAGATGATCAGGCAATGTTCCCCGATCACCACGTTATGCGCTATCTGCACCAGGTTATCGATCTTTGAACCCTTCCCGATCCGCGTCGCCCCCAGCGCCCCGCGATCAATCGAAACATTCGACCCTATCTCCACATCGTCCTCAATGATGACCTGCCCGATCTGCGGCACTTTGCGATGTGCTCCCTCGTCCAACACATAACCAAAGCCATCGGACCCGATGACCGTTCCCGCGTGGATGCGCACCCGCTTGCCGACCTGCGTGCGCGGATACAACGTCACATTCGGGTACAGATTCGTCTCCTCGCCCAGGTTGGAATCGTCACCAATAAAATTTCCGCCCTGCAAAACCGCCTGCGCGCCGATCTTCACCCGTTCACCGATCGAGCAATGCGGCCCCACGTGCGCCAATGGACTGACCTCCGCCGTTTTTGCGATGACTGCGGAAGGATGGATGCCCGGCTCATATGTTTTCTCCGGGAAAAACAGCGGCAAGACTTTCGCAAACGCCACCCGCGCATTCGGTACGCGGATCAAAACCTTGGCGGAGGTTTGCACATCGCCGGAGACGATCACTGCCGAAGCCGCGCCCAGTTCTGCCTGCGCAAGGTATTCGGCGTTTTCTGCAAACGTCAGGTCGCCCGGCGTCGCATGTTCCGCCGGCGCAAAACCAGTGAGCACAGTTTGCGCGTCACCCACCACATTGCCCCCAAGTTGTTTTGCAATTTCAGCAGCAGTCAATCGCATATCCGTCCACAGTAACGCCCATCGCTCAGCCGACAAGCAATTCCCGAATCTTTCCGCCGATATTCCCGTGCTTCACCAGCGATTCCCCCACCAAAATCGCCCCCGCACCACAGCGCGCCAGCCGCTCCACGTCCGCCCGCGTATGGATGCCACTCTCCGCGACAAGAATGGCCTCTTTCTGGCTCCCCATCCGCGCCGCAAGTCGTTCTGTGACAGCCAAATCCACCTTGAACGTCTTCAAGTCGCGATTGTTCACCCCGACAAGCTTCGGCGAAATTTTTAATGCGCGTTCCAACTCCGCTTCATCATGCACTTCCACCAAAACCGCCAGACCGGACTCCACCGCCAGCGAATGAAATTTCGCCAATTGCGCGTCGGTCAGAATGGCGACGATGAGCAGAATTGCATCCGCGCCCCACTCGATGGCTTCCAATATCTGCCGTTCATCGATGATGAAATCCTTGCGCAATAGCGGAATCTTCACCGCCGCGCGGATCTGCCGCAGATAATCCAGCGACCCCAGAAAAAATTTCTCATCCGTCAGCACCGAGAGGCAACTCGCCCCCGCCGCTTCATATTCCTTCGCGATGCGCACCGGGTCAAAATCCGCGCAGATGACGCCCGCCGACGGCGACGCTTTCTTCACCTCCGCGATCAACCCCACGTTCCCGAGCTTCGGCTTCCGCAACGCCCCCACAAAATCCCTCCGCTCGCCCTGCTCCAGCATCGCATCACGCAAATCCCCCGCCGCCAGCGTTCGTGATGGCAAACGGCTCACCTCAATCTTCTTCTCCACTACGATTTTATCCAGAATGTTCATTGGTAAATGACTAATTCCTAAATCCGAATGACTAAAGAACAACACCATTCGTCATTCGGAATTCATTAGACATTAGTCATTATGGTTTAGACATTTTACTCTTCTTCATCCTTCACTCCCTGCATCCGTTTCAATGGACATCCCGCCCTCAGCCACCCATTCACGAACGGGTCCAGGTCGCCATCCATCACACCCTGCACATTGCTCGTCTCCACGCCCGTCCGTAGGTCTTTCACCATCCGATACGGCTGGAACACATAACTCCGTATCTGGTTGCCCCACGAGACACTTCCCTTCTCGCCGTAAAATTTTTCCATGTCCGCCTTCGCCGCATCCTGCCGTTGCGCGAATATCCGCGAGAGCAACAGCGTCATCGCCGTCGCCCGGTTCTGATGCTGCGAGCGTTGCGCCTGCGAGGCCACCACCAATCCCGTGGGAATATGCGTGATGCGCACGGCCGTTTCCACCTTGTTCACGTTCTGACCGCCTTTGCCGCCCGACCGGAACGTGTCCACCTTGAATTCATTCGGCGGAATCACGATCTCATTATCGCTCTCCACGATTTCCGCGATCGTATCCACGCTCGCAAAACTCGTGTGCCGCCGCTTGTTGGAATCGAACGGCGAGATGCGCACCAGCCGGTGCACCCCGCGCTCCGCCTTGCAAAAGCCGTAGGCATTCTCGCCCTTGATGAGCATCGTCACACTCTTGATGCCCGCGCCTTCACCCGGCAGCGCGTCCTCGATCTCCACCTCCCAGCTGCGCCCCTCAGCCCAGCGTTGATACATGCGCAACAACATCCCCGCCCAATCGCACGCCTCCGTGCCCCCCGCGCCCGCATTGATGCTCAGGATGCAATTATTCTTGTCATGCGGCCCGTTCAGGAAAACTTTCAACTCCTGCGCTTCCAGCGTTTTGAAAAATTTAGCGAGGTCCGCCTCCAGTTCCTTGAGGACTTTGGCCTGCTGCTCCGGCGGTTCAGCTTCGCCCAGTTCCACCATCACGCGAAAATCGTCCAGCTGCTTCTCCGCTTTGACCAGCGGGTCGATCTTATTGCGGAGCGTATTGGATTCGTCGATCGTCGCCTGCGCCTTCTCCCGATTGTTCCAGAACGTGTCCGAAGACATCTGGTCCGTGATTTCCGTCAGGCGTTTTTGAGTTCCCGGTACGTCAAAGAAACCTCCGCAAGTGCGCAAGTTTATCGGCAGCAGTAGTGATTTGAGCGGCAACAGTTTCGAACATACGCCCTAGGATAGAGGATGGAGAATGGAGAATGGAAGATGGAAATTAGCCTTCCCCTCTTCCTTGAAACCGGCCTGCTTATAAGCAGAACTTGTGAGAAACTAACATCTCTGATACAATTGAAGAACTGGAAGAGCGATGCGAAAGGCTCTTAGGGATCTATTATGAAACGAACGCGAATTTTTTTCCCGAAGACGATAAAGTTTTTGACTGGTTTTTTATTCCTCGTCCCGCTGCTCCTTCAGGCCCAACAACTTTTTGTCTGCAATTATCATGTTTTGTTCAACGACACCGCCAATGGCGTCCCGGTCATTGACCTGACGGGAGCCTACACGTTTGAGGTGACCCCTCCCACAGTTTGGATTGATACAAGTGCTTCTTACTATGACTCCATCCGTTCAGGCTCGTTCATCTTGAACGGACTAACGCTTGCCGGTGATCTTTCGAACTCATCCCTGCAAGTAGATAACAACCTTCCGGTCGATGGCGGTTTGCGTGACACCTATTTCAGTATGCTGTCTCTGAGTAATATCACGGTGGGCAATGTTGTACTCGAAGCAACCGGATTGGACTTCGAACAAAGGGGGCCTTCGCCTTCGGCTTTAAACAGCCTGGCTATTCCCACAACCACATCCGACTTGACTGGTTTTCTGAATTCCGAGCGATTGGCCTTTTTGGTTGTCTACCGGATCGACCTTGATTCCTGGTATAATACCACTGCACAGGTAGACTCATTCTCTATCACCCCCATCCCCGAACCTTCCTCCGCCGCGCTGATATTATTAGGCGCTTTGGCACTTTACCTGCCAAGCCTTTGGCGGTGTAACCCACAATAACCTCAAGACAACTCGAACCGGTTCGTCGCCTACGCCAACATTCACGGTTTCACCGGCACGATACGTTATTGGACGTCAGGCCTGGTGAACCCACCAGTATTATCTGCGGATCGGAATTCCAGGCATCTGTCCCGACGACATAACTGACGTTGGTATTGTCGAATTCTCCAACGCTGAAGGACTTCGCTATCGTTCCATCCGGAAAATCCACCGACCACGTTTTAAAAGGGAATTCGACCTGCCGGGCATTATTGACGCCATCAATCCTGGCCGATCGCCGCCGCTGCATGGTCACCATAGACGATATAATCGCCACCAAAAAAGCAATCGCCGCAAGAATCAACAGCATCTCCGCCAGCGTCCATCCTCCGCGCCCTTGATTAGATCGACCATCCGGTGAAAAATTCCTGTTCACATTGATAACTCGCGAAATAAAACCGCCATCTTTCACAAATTATCGGTCATCTGCCAAACCGCGCGAAGCGTCCTGGACTGCGGCGGCCCTCCGCCGCTTTCTTAAACCTACGGCACCGCCAACCGATTGTTCACGAGCCCTCTTGTTTGCAACTCGTTTCGCAATTTGTCGCTGGACCAAAAGGTCAGAATCGTCCCATCTGCAAAGGTGACAACCCCTCCACCAAAATGAATGCCGCGTACCCAATCCACCGTATCGTTCGTCGTTAACACCACCAACCCCGGTTTCACTGCCGTTCCATTGACCCTCAATTTCCGATCACCCAGCAGAATTGCCTGATTGGTACGGGCGGCATCCACCCCGATAAAGTAACTCATATTTTCATTGCTCAACAGATCCCACGAAACCGCCGCTTTCCTTTCGCCCTGTGGACAAATCAACACCTTGGGATTCGGCAGTTGATTGGACATTCCTCTGAACATGGGCCCCAAGTCGCCCCGCAAGAGTGATTCCCGTGCTCCCCAATTTGTTTCCGAAAGCTCCATCGGATATTGATGAAGATTATCCTGCGACCACCCATACAATCCGAGATCCAGTTGCCGGACGTTGTTAACACATTGGCCTAGTTGATCGTGTTCCTTCGCTTTCCGCAGTGCAGGTATTATCATCAACGCTAGAATCAAAAGCACTCCCACCACGAGAATCAACTCAATCAAGTTGAACGCCTCAGCCCCTCGTTTTGAACATTGAAATCTCATAATTCACCCTCACGGCACCGCGAATCGATTGGTAACAAAACCAGTTTTCCGCAGCATCCCTTGCAAATCACTAGCCGTTGTCCGATGCACGCTCCAGTCGGCCATACCAAGGTTCCCTTTATTCTGATGAGGTTCTTCCGCCCACCCCGCCAAACTGTTAGGACCAACCAATGCCAACCCCGTTTTAACCGTCTCGTCATCTATGGTAAGATTTCGATCACCAACTAAAATCGCGTTGGTACACGTCTTCTCCGCGTCAATCCCAACGAAGTAACTGATATTTTCATTCCGCAACTCTCCAAAAGACAGTGCCGCCTTGCGTTCTTTATCTTGCGGACAAATTAAAAGTTTTGGGGCTGATATCTCATTGGACATAAGCAGAAAATTAACGAAGGCCACTCCTCGGTTTGCGGATTCCATCGTTCCACCGTTCACCATTGGGACCTGCATTGGAAACTTATCGTTGTTATCTGCCGACCACACTTTGAATGCGAGTTGAATCTGACGCAAATTATTGATGCAGTTGATGGACGGTCTTCGCTTCGCCGCTTCCAATCCAGGCAAGATCAAAAACACCAAAAAGGCTATGACTGACAGAACAATTAAGAACTCCACCAACGTCAATCCCCGCTTCGAATTCATCACGGCGGCCTTCATACAAAAGTCACGGCACCACCCACCGGTTCGTCCCGTTCCCAAGCAATCGCAGTTGCAGCTTCTCCGGCGATACCTGCTGCACGCTTCCGTCCGCCAATCCAATATTCCCCTGCCCCACATGTATTTCCTCCGTCCAACTCAGCGGACTGTTCGTCGCAAATGAAACCAGCCCCGGCTTCACCGGCACATCATTGGATGTCAGGTTCCGGTCGCCCAGCAGAATCATTTGTGGATAAGTATCCGAGGCATCCACCCCAACGAAATAACTGACATTGCCATTGTCGAATCTTCCGGGTGCGAACGACTCTGCTACGGTTTTAGCCTTGTCAGAGGGACAAACCACCAGCTTCGGGGCGCTGAGTTCGTTGGACATCACCTGAAGGTGAACATACACCAACCCATTCGTGATCAACTCCAACGTCCCGCCTTCTTTCATGGGCTTTTGCATCGGAGAACGGTCGCTTTGATCTGTCGACCATGTCTTAAACGCCAGTTCGATCTGCCGGATATTGTTGACGCAATTGATCCGGCGCGCTCTCCGTTGCGGATCCGCCAATCCGAGCAGTACGATCATCAAAAGCGCAATCACCGAAACCACCACCAACAGCTCCACCATCGTCAACCCTCCGCGTCCCTGATTTTTCCCATTGGTTTCCATATCATTCCCTTTCCCCTTTTTTACGGCACTACCCACCTATTCGTCCCATTCCACTGCAATGCCTGCCGCAACTTTGCCGACGTCAACTGCTGCACACTCCCATCTGCCAGCCCGATGTTCCCCTGTCGGTTGTGCATTTCGGTTGTCCAGCCCACCAAACTGTTCGTCGATAACGAAACCAATCCCGGCTTCACGGGAATATCATTCAGGGAAAGATTCCGGTCTCCCACCGGCAACCCACCGGGATAAAGGTCTTCGGCGTCCACGCCGATAAAGTAGCTGACATTGGTATTGCTTAGGATTCCTTTGCCGAACGACGCGGCGGAAATCCTCATCCCGTCAGCCGGGCACACCAACAACTTCGGGACCGATAGTTCGTTCGATAACACCTGAAATTGAAGATATGCGAGTCCACTGGTGGTCAGTTCCTTTGTGCCACCATTCGTCACCGAAAGCTGTACCGGAGCAAAATGAGAATGGTCGGCCGACCACGTTGCCAACGCCAATTCGATCATTCGCAAATTACTGACACAATTAATCCTGGAAACTCTTCGTTTTGGATCGGCTAACCCGAGCACCACTATCGATAACAATAGTACAATTACAGCAATAACCACCAACAGTTCCACCATCGTCAAACCGCTACGCCCCTGGTTTTTCCCATTGGTTTCCATATCATTCCCTTTCCCCTTTTTTACGGCACTACCCACCTATTCGTCCCATTCCACTGCATTGCCTGCCTCAACCTTGCTGACGACACCTGCTGCACACTCCCATCCGCCAATCCAATATTCCCCTGCCCCACATGTATTTCCTCCGTCCAACTCAGCGGACTGTTCGTCGCAAACGAAACCAACCCCGGCTTCACCGGCTCGCCATCCAGCGCGAGATTCCGGTCGCCCAACAAAATCATCTGTGGATTTGCATCTGATGCATCGACTCCCAGAAAATAGCTGACGTTGGTATTGCCGAAATCTCCATTCTGAAAAGACCGCGCCGATTGCCTAGCAGTATCGGCCGGACACATCACTAATTTCGGCGCGGACAATTCATTCGACATCACCTGGAAATGAACGTACGCAAGGCCATTCGCGACCAGCTCCATCGTGCCTCCGTTCGTGACCGAGACCGCCATGGGATACTTATCACCGCAATCGCCGATCCAGGTTTTGAGCGCCAGCTCGATCTGCCGGATATTATTGACGCAGTTGATCCTTGGCGCCCTGTGCTCAGGTGTAGTCAAAGGGCGCCACACCACCACCGCAACAAGCGCCAGCAGCGCAATCACTACGCACACCTCAACCAACGTCATCCCTCGCTCCGAGTTCGCCGCGATGGTTTTCATAATAAATTTACGGCACCGCCAGCCGGTTCGTGACAAACCCTGTATGGCTCAATTCATCGCGCAATTTGTTCACCGAAAATTGCATCACGGAACCGTCGCCCAACCCGACATTGCCCTGCTTCACGTGCATCTCAGCCGTCCAGCCGGGCAAACTGTTGGTCGCAAACGACGACAGGCCGGGCGCCACCGGCACATCATCCAGCGCCAGATTCCGGTCCCCGACCAGAAACGCGGAAAGATTCGTGTCGGTGACGTCCACCCCGATGAAATAACTCACATTGCCACTTCTCATGTCGCCAAATGAACGCGCGACCGTCTTTTTCGAGTCGGTAGGACATATCACGAGTTTCATTGCCGAAAGTTCATTGGACATGACCAGGAATGTCTCGAACGCCCTTCCACTCAGGGAAGCCTCCAGGGTGCCGCCCTCCGAACTGGTGACCTGCATCGGAAACCGGTCGTTGTTGTCCACCGCCCAAACTTTGAGCGCCAATTCGATCTGCCGCAAATTATTGAAGCAGTTGTTCCGTATTTCGCCAGGCCGATGAGACCGGGATATGACAGGCAAAATCGCTACCATCAGCGCCAACACCGCGATGACTAACAGAGCGATCACAACTTCAATCAACGTCATCCCCCGCTCCGAGTTCGCCGCGATGGTTTTCATGACGTTTCCCTTTCTCATTCACGTCCGCCAAACAAACCGCATGAAGCGTCTGGACTGCGGTGGTTTACCACCGCTTTTCCCCTGTCTTTCAATCCGCAATCTGAAATCCGCAATCAGCAATGCTAGAGCTCATCTTCCCGCTCCGCATAAAACAACTGGTGCGCCCGCTCATAATCCGCTTCCGGCACGAACACCTTCGCCGGACGGCTCAGGTCGCCGTCATCCGGCGCGGTGGGGTCCACAAATTCTTGCGTCGCCGCGATGCCATGCTTCTCCAGCATCATGACCAGCAATTCCGCCTTGATGACATCGCCCGTGAAGAAAAGTTTCATCCGAAAATTTTACCCGCCGGCTATGCGAAAGAACACCCGCATTTTTTGCGGCCCATCATCTCATCCGCCGGTGCTGCTCGATCAACGCCTCTTCCTCGCGCTGGTCCCGCTCCTGTTTTTTGCGCCACAGGTAATATGCCAGCAACAGCAATAAAATGATCAACAACAACGGATACCCCCACAGCACCAGGTTCAGCAGGAAACGATGGAAATGCTGGTCGAACTCCGACATGCCGATGACCGGCCCCGTTTCGTCAGGCACTTGCCCCCGGACTCCCAGGTCATTCAGCTTTTTTTTGCCGGTTGCCGAGTTTGTTTCCCAGCCGGAAGTCCCCGTACCGACCAGGTGGCTGTTGCCCGGGGGCATGGGATTCTGCGGAGTAGGCTTCGCCGGCAACACCGGTTTATAGGGCGGGACCTCCGGCCCCGTGCCGGGTGACCCACCTGGTTTGCTGGGGGGAATTCCATTGGTGACCGGGCCGCCACTGACGTTACCAGTCCCTCCACCGTGACGGCCGCCACCGCCGCCACCGCCGCCACCCCCACCGGTCCCACCTCCACCTCCCCCGCCGCCGCCGCCGCCACCACCGCCACCTCCTCCTCCACCACCGCCACCACCGCCAGCAGATGAATTGGTTCCACCACCCGACCCCAGATTCTTGGATATATCCACGTGGCCGTCCGCATAAAGGATATTTCCTTTAAACTCATGCACCTGCTCCGTCCATTGCCCGCGCCTCACCATCGAGGCCGTGATGGAACTGGGTATCATGACGAGATTGACCCGCATATTCCGGTCGCCGGAGAGCGGCGACATCGCGTCTCCGACCTTCGAGTCCTCGGCCACGAAGTAACTGATGTTCGCGTCTGTCACCTTCGTAAAATCATTCGCCGCCGTCCGCTGGATATCCGCCGGACACACCAGCATGGACGGCGTACTCAGCACGCTTCCCAATGTCTGGAAATGTTTCGCCGCACCCAGGCCTTGCGAACCGCCGTCGCTGGCCAGCACGGTCATGGGAAATTGATCCTCGTGATCGTGAGAAAACGTCAGGAACCCGATGCCGATCTGCTGGAGGTTATTGACGCATTCTATGCGCTTGGCCTGCAGCTTGGATTTGCCCAGTACCGGCAGGAGCAGCGCCGCGAGGATGCCGATGATGGCGATGACACACAGCAATTCAATCAGCGTAAAGCCTCGGAGTGGGCCATGACGGGAAGATTTCATGCGCTGGTTTTGTTTAAGCAATGCCAATGCCAAAAGAATTTACAATAGAAATGATGTTTCTTCGCCAACAATTGCGTGAAAACCACGCATTTTCGGAAAATTCTCACGCATTTGCCCTTGCGCCACAGAGAAAGCGGGATTCCCGTTGACCATGCTGGAATTGGAAACCTAAACTGTCACCATGTTCGAAAACACTATCCGCCGCATGCCGCGCCCCCAGGACACCATCGGCATGTCCACGCAGGAACTGCGCGATACCTTCCTCATCACCGATATTTTTGTCCCCGGCCGGTTGCGCGGGTTTTTTACCGACCTCGACCGTCTCGTGGTCGGTGGCATCGTCCCGCTCAAGCCGCTGGAACTCATCAACCACAAAGAAACCGGCCGCGCCTTTTTCCTCGAACGCCGCGAACTGGGCGCCATCAACATCGGCGGACCCGGTTCGGTTGACGTGGACGGAAAAAAGTTTTCCCTCGACCGCAATGATTGCGTCTATGTGCCCATGGGCGCCAAAGCCGTCACCTTCCACAGCGCCGATGAAAAAAATCCGGCGAAGTTCTATTTCCTGAGTTGCCCCGCCCACTCCGCGCATCCGGCGGCGATGATGAAGGCGTCTGAAGCCTCTCCCGTTCCCCTCGGCTCGCAAGCTACCGCCAATAAACGCACCATCTATAAATTCATCCACACCGGCGGCATCCAAAGCTGCCAGCTCGTCATGGGCATGACCGCCCTGGAGGAAGGCAATGTCTGGAACTCCTTCCCGCCACATACGCACTGGCGCCGCACCGAGATCTATTTCTACTACGACCTTGGCGACAAGATCCTCACCCATTTCCTCGGCGAACCGCAGCAGACGCGCCATCTGTTCATGCACAATGAAGAGGTGGCCCTCTCGCCGAACTGGTCCATCCACTGCGGTTGTGGTTCCGGCAATTACAAATTTATCTGGGGCATGGCCGGCGAAAACCAGACCTTCGACGATATGGATGCCGTCAAACCGATCGACTTGCGGTAATCAACGGAAAATCAAACAAGGGAATTTATGGAAACAAAACGCTTCGCAAACAAAGTTGTCATCGTCACCGGCGCGTGCCGGGGCATCGGCCTGGGCGTCGCCCTCGCCTTCGCGCGTGAAGGCGCCCACGTCGTCAGTGTCTGCGTGGGTGATCCCGCCGAACTAAAAGCCAAAGTCTCCGCCTTTGGCGTCAAATGCACCGCCCTCACGGAAGATTTCGGCAAGCTCAACCAAAAGCGCGCCTTCGAGATCGTCGCCCACATCGTCAAAGAGGCCGGCCGCGTGGATGTGCTTGTCAACAACGCCGGCATCATCAAACGCGCTCCCATCGTGGACCATCCGGAAGCCGATTGGAACGCCGTCATCCAGATCAATCTCTCCGCGCCGTTTTTCCTGACGCAGGCCGTCTGCAAATGGTGGCTCACCGCCGGCCGCGCGCAATCATCCGCCGACGCGCGCCTCAAGATCGTCAACGTGGCCTCCATGCTCTCGTTCCAGGGCGGCATCCTGGTGCCCGGTTACACGGCCAGCAAAAGCGGCATCGCCGGCATCACCAAGGCTTTCGCCAACGAACTGGCGAAGGAACGCATCAATTGCAACGCCATCGCGCCCGGTTACATCGCCACCGATAACACCAAAGCACTGCGCGAGGACGAGAAACGCGCCGAAGCAATTCTCGCCCGCATCCCCGAAGCCCGCTGGGGCGAACCGAAGGATGTCGCCGAGCCCATCCTGTTCCTCGCTTCGAAGGAAGCCGATTATCTAAACGGCACCATCATGAACGTGGACGGCGGCTGGTTGAGCCGATAACACACTCCAATAAATTAAAAAAGGCGGACTGATATCCGGTCCGCCTCTTTTTTCTTCCACCGCTTCATGAATCCCCCACGCGCCCCGATGCCTCGTGTTTGTGCCAACGATGTTTCGTCAATGCGGCGGCAGTACCGACGGCGAACAGCCCAAAGCTTCCGACGATCGCCAGAACGCCTGTCGGCGCGGTCTGGGTTTTAGTGACCGCCAGCGAAACCGGGCCGCTCAGTGCGACCACCGCGCTCGCGACCGGCACAATCCTCGGCGCCCAATCATCCGTCAGGAACGTCCAGACGGAATATCCCGCCAAAAGGATTAGTGCCATCAACGCCGGATGCCAGATCGCCGCCCCCGCGTGGACCCAGATGAACGAATGCAACATCCAGAGCAGCGCTGTTCCCGTCCGCACCACCCCGGCGCCCTGGTGCTCGCCGTCATTCCACCGCAGGCTGTGCAACAGGAGGAATACCATGCCCGCTTGCATCGCCCAATGACCGCAGTCGGTATGGTTGACCCGCAACGCGCCACCAGCGACCGCCGCCGCAATCATCCCGGCGATTCCAACCTTGGGATTTCGCGAAAAAGCCGCTGCCACCAGCAAATAGGTCACTGACACGATACCGATCAATCTAGAGCGGTCGACGTGGCTCGTCGCCGTAGTCGTCCATCCCGCCGGGATCGCCGTGACGAGAATCCCGATGATCACACACAGTAATTGTCGTGCAACGCGATTATCCGGTTGAAGAAAAAAGAAGCCGATGAGCACAACGGCATTAAGCGCCATCAGGCCGAAAAAGACATTGCTTCCTTCAACGCCCATTGCGAGAAGTGAGACAATCGTCGGCAGGATTAGCGTCGTTGTCTGCATACGCTCATCGGGCTCGTCCACAAAATCTTTCAGCCGGAAATGGATGACCCACGCCAGCGCACACAGCGCAGGTGCGAGCAATTCACGGCGCAGGTCAAAATCGTAGATATAACCGAGCGAATACAGGTGCACCCCGCTACCTGTGAGCCATAGCAGGACGAGCCCGATGGAAAACCATCGCCGTTGCACCACGAGTTCTCCGTTGGTTTGCGGACGCGGCAGGATCAGCGGCAATGTGCAGAGTAATGGCACTAACACGAGCCAGCTCCACTCGTTCATCTCGTACGCCGATCCTGCCGCAAGTTTGGTCCCGAATTTGGTTTCATGCAGATGCCGGTAGATCATGGGCAACACGGCATTCATGGCCAGCACCACACCGCCCGCAGTCGAAAGCTGCGGGGAAAATTTTAAGGGCGTGATCCATCTCCTTCCCGCGCTGAACCGCCCGATCGCCAGCAAGGCCGCGACGCCACACAGCAGGCCAGTTATATTCTGGTCGATCAGGGCCGCCTGGCTGATGAGGAAGAACGGTACGAGCACGAACAGGTTCTCGAGCACGATGAGCAGCGTGGAATCATACCAGATGCAGCGGCGCGCCAGCACCACCGCCGTGACCACCAGCAACAACTCGTAGAACTGCAATGAAGAGAAATTGAACACGAGTTGTCCCACTTCGGTGGGCAGGAAGTTTTTATCCACCGACGTGCGATACATTCCAAACAGCAACAAGGCCGCGCTGATGAGATAAAACGGATTGCAGGCGAGCAGTCGTTTGACCCAATACATGGGCGGATGACCCGGCGGCACGTAGACGACCGGCGGCGGTCGGAGGATGGGTGGAGTTTGCGGATCCGGTGTGGCTGCATTGATTTCTTCGCTCATATGCTCTCCCGGTTGAAGGTTTACTACTGGATTAGACTAAGCATCAGCCAAGCCATCACGTTCAACGTGGAGAAAACCGTGAGAAATCAGCGCAACCGGAAAATTACCGGGGCGAAACGGAAAATTTTCACGCCTAAATGCGCGATTTTCACGCATCAACAAAAAAGGCGGACTGAAAATCCCAGTCCGCCTTTGAGTTCATGATTTTGTTCAGCGCCAGTAACCGCGTACCCAGACGTAATGTCCCCGGCGCGGAATCCAACGGCCTTCCACCCACACGGCATGCGGATGTGGACCGATGGTCCAGCGACCGGGCGCCCAAATCCAACGACCACGCCATTCCCAGTTGCCCCGAACCCATATATACCCCGGGCCGGGCGAGGCCACGATGACTTCAGTCTGCGGAGGTGGCGGGGCTTCGGTGGCCACGACTTCAGCGCTCTCCGGAGGTGGCGCATTCACTGCCGCCGGTGGTGGCGCAGGGCGGTTGCGATAAACCACATCATGTTCCACGCACCCTGCGCAAATTCCCAGTAAACAGAATAGTCCAATTGTTGTTGTTGCTTTCATACTCCTTATTAGACACGTAAACTCAAAAATTTGTTACGTCAATGGACGTCCGCCGTCGGTGGGCGGCGGGCAGAAATCCGTTTGAAAAGAAAAACCAACGGCAGGCAACAGAGACACCCGACGCCGAAAACACGAAAATTATCCACAAACGCCCACAGGCGCGATTGCTGGTCCAGCGTCCCGTTCATCAACATCCACGTTTGTTGCGCACCCGTCACCGCATCGCTGTGCATCGTGAAAAAACTCCTTAGTGAACCGGCCTGCGCGATGAAGGCCGGATCGAACGGTGTCATGTGCGAAACCATCGCCGCCCGATGCACCTGCGCATCGCGGTCCAAAAAGGTCGTCACAAACGCGATGCCTAGGCTGCCGCCGATATTACGCATCAAGTTGAAAAGCCCCGTCCCGTTCGCGATCTGGGATTGCCGCAGGTGCCCCATTGTGGAGGTGGAAAGCGGTACGAAAATAAAACTGATGGCGCATCCATTCAATATGCTCGGCCAGACCACGTTCGCCATGCTCATCTCCATGTTGATCTGGGCCAGCCAGAAGGACGACGTCGCCAATAGCGCGAAACCGGTGATGAGCAGCAGTTTGGAACTAACACGCCCGATCAGTCTTCCCACAAAAAACGTCACAATGAATGCCCCCACGCCACGCGGGCTCAGCGCATAGCCGCTTTGCAACGCCGGATATCCCATCATGGTTTGCAAAAAGATCGGCAGTGCCGCCGTTGTCCCATACAGCACGGCACCGACCAGCGTCATCAGGCCGAGGCCGGTCGTGAAATTGCGGTTTCTCAGGATGCGCAGGTCCACGATGGGATGTTCCGCTTTCAATTCACGGATGATGAATCCGATCAGGCCGCTGATAGAAAAGAACGCGAGCCAGCAGATCCACTTCGATTGGAACCAGTCCTCCTCCTGCCCCTTATCCAGCATGATCTGCAACGCGCCGATACCCGTCGCCATCAGCAAAAAGCCGATATAATCAATGCCACGATCCTTATGCCGTTGGATGTACGGCGGGTCTTCCACAAACGCCTGGCTCAGGAAAAACGCGAGGCAGCCGACCGGCAGATTGATGTAAAAGATCCAACGCCAGGAATAATTATCCGTGATCCAGCCGCCCAGCGTCGGCCCCAATATCGGCGCAACGATGACACCCATCGCAAACGTCGCCATCGCCACACCGCGTTTGGCCGGTGGAAAACTTTCCAGCAATACGGCCTGCGAGATCGGCAGCATCGCGCCCCCGCCGATGCCTTGGAAGATCCGTGCGAGGATGAGCAATTGCAGGTTCGCTGCGATGCCGCACAACATGGAAGCTATCGTGAACAACGCGATGCAGATGAGCAGCAGCCGTTTGCGCCCGAAGAAATTCCCCAGCCAGCCCGTCATCGGCAGGATGATGGCGTTGGAGACCAGATAGCTGGTCAGCACCCACGTCGCCTCGCTCGTCGTCACTGAGAGACTTCCCGCGATGTGCGGCAACGCCACGTTCGCCACCGAACTATCCAGCACCTCCATAAAGGTCGCGCCCATGACCGCCCCCGCGATGAGCCATGGGCTGTGGCGCGGATGCCATGTTTGTTCGTGGTCCATCGGGCGAAGCTTTCAATTCACGCTGAAGCCGGATTCGATTTTCCACGCGTCTGAAGGGCCTTGAAGACAATTAACGCAACGAATGCCAGCGCGATGGCGATGAGCGCCACCGCCCACTCGGGAAATTCTGCCCCGACTTTTACCGTCGGCACCACGGACATTCCCGGGCCGATGACGAGTGGCGATTGCGGCGGTTCATCAAAAACTATCTTTACCGGCACGCGCTGCACCACTTTCACAAAATTACCCACGGCATTCTCCGGCGGCAGCAGACTGAAGCGGGCTCCGCTGCCGGACTGAAAACTTTCCACGTGCCCGTGCAGATGCGCCTGTTCCGATGCCTCTATCTTGATATCTACCGGCTGGTTGGTGCGCATGTGTGTTAGTTGGGTTTCCTTGTAATTAGCCACCACCCAGATCTCCGGCGACACCAATGTCAGCAACGGTTGGCCCACCTGCAGATAATTCCCCACCTCCACCGACTTGCGCGTCACTCGCCCGTCCACCGGCGCATAAATCTTCGTGTACGAAACATCCAGTGCGGCCGACTGCATGTCCGCATCGGACTGTTTGATCTGCGCGCGCGAGAGGTCTACACCCGCTGCCGCCGCGCTGTATTGCGCTTTGGCTTCGTCCACCCGCGAATCTGCCTGCGCCGCCGCCTGTTCCACCGCTTTCAGGTTGGCCGCGGCCTCGGTCGCCGCTGCCTGCACGTTCTCAAATTCCTGCTGCGAAACCGCATTGCTCTTGATGAGTTCCTGGAACCGTTCCAGTTCCGATTGGGCGCGTTTCGCCGTTGCCGCAGCCGCATCCGTTTGCGCATGTGCCTGTCGCGCTCCTCCCGTAGCGGTATCCATCTTGGCATCCATCAGCTGCAACAGGCTAAGAACCGCCTTGAGATTGGCCTTCGACGTTTCGCTGGACGCCTGTTTCTGCGCCAGCTTCGCATTGTAATCATCCGCATTGATTTCGATGAGCAGATCGCCTTTGCGCACTGTTTGGTTGTCTCGCACGTTGACCGCAGCGACTTGCCCGGAAATCTTCGGCGCCACGGAAACAATATCGCTCTCGATGAACGCGTCGTCCGTGGATTCATGGCTGAATGCCCGCGCCAGGTACCCCAGACCCAAGAATAGAATGATTCCCACTGCCGCCGCGCCGATGAACGGCAACCACGGATGGTCCGCAAGAAAACGTTTTGATGTCCCGTTCTTTGGTTGCTCTGCCGTCGCTGTGGACGGACTGTCCGGATTCGAACTCATAAATTTTTCGCGCCCTCTAAGACCTTATTTTCGCTTTCCCTTTTTGATACCGGCTCCCGTTAAAAAAAGGTCCACCACGCGGCCAGCCATCGCGCGGTTCAATTTGCAGCCGGGCAACAGCAGGTTGGCCATGATATAAGTGTTGATGTGCCCGTAAAATCCCAGAGCCAGCTCACGACTGTCGAATCGAACATTCACTTCGCCCTTTTTCATGGCGGCCTTCATCACTGAATGGATCACTTCAAAATTACGCCGCCCTTTTTCAATATGGCTTACCTCCTCTGGCAGTTCACCCGGGGAAGCAAAGAGCGTCGCGAAGGAAAGCCGCATCAGCTCGCGGTTGTTATTGAAATAATCAAATAGCGATCCCAAAATTTCCACCAGTTGCGTCCGGAACCCGCCGTTCGTCTTCGCCGCCTCCACCATCAGGTGATAGCGCGAATCCTGCGCCTCGCTGACCAGCGCCTGGTAAAGCCCCGCCTTGTCGTGAAAATAGTAATACAACGCCGGCTTGGAGACATGTGCGTCATCCACGATTTGCTGCACCGACGTCGCCGCGTAGCCGCCGTGGGCAAACCGCTTCAATGCCGCCTGCAGGATGTGCTCGCGGGTCACGGGTGTCGCAATAGACTTCGCCATACCTACCGAACGGTAGATAAACATTGCCATTTTGTCAAATGACAGTATCTGCAGTTGGGCCAACCTGGGTCGGCCAGATAGAAAAAGGACGGTTCAAATCAGCCTCCTGGCCGCGTTGGTCCACCTGCCGCCAACTGCTCACTCCCGTCCACTCTGTTTCGGTTCTCATCTTTCAAAATATCGGGCGCTTTCTACTCGATCAGCCAAGCTCGTGTTCATTCTTTCTTCCCTTGCTCTTTCCCCTTAAACTTACCTTATGAAAGTAGTCCGCTTTAACGACGCTGATTTTTCCGCCCGCATGACCGAAGTCACGGCGGCCTCCAGCCTCTTTGATTCCGCCATCGAACAACGCACCCGCGCCATCCTCGATGATGTCCACACCCGGGGTGACGACGCCGTGCTGAGGTTCACCGAAAAATTTGACGGCGCAAAACTCACGGCCGACCAACTCGCGGTCACCCAGGCCGAATTACTTGCTGCGTCGGTAAAGGCCGACGAACCCCTGCGCGCTGCCGTCACAGAAGCGGAGAAAAACATCGCCACCTTCGCCAAAAAATCTCTGCGCAAGGCGTGGCAGACGAAGAACAGCCACGGCGCGTCCGTGGGCGAAAAGTTCGACCCCTTTCAACGCGTCGGAATTTACATCCCCGGCGGCACTGCGCCGCTCGTTTCTACAGCCTTGATGACCATCACGCTTGCCAAGGCTGCGGGCTGCCATGAAATCGTCGTCTGCACTCCGTGTGGCAAGGACGGCAGCATCAACGCCGCCCTGCTTTTTGCCGCTCGGGCGGCTGGCGCCACGGAAATTTACCGGGCCGGCGGCGCACAGGCGATTGCTGCGATGGCTTACGGCACCAAAACCATCCGGCGCGTGCAAAAGATCTTCGGTCCCGGCAACGCCTACGTCGTCACCGCCAAGCGATTGCTCGTCGGGCACGTGGCCATCGATCTCCTCCCTGGCCCCAGCGAAGTGCTGGTGCTGGCTGATGATTCTGCCCATCCAGGATTTGCCGCCGCCGACCTGCTCGCCCAGGCGGAACACGGTTCCGGCCACGAACGCGTCTGGCTTGTGACAACCTCCGCGAAGGTATTGAAAGCCGTCGAAAAAGAGATTGCGAAGCAACTGCCCAAACTGGCGCGCCGCGAATTCATCAAACGCGCACTCGATAACAATAGCTGGCTCATCCAATTGAAGTCGCTCGATGAAGCGGTCGCGCTAACTAACCAACTCGCGCCCGAGCACTGCGAAGTGATGACACGCAATCCGCGCAAGGTATCAGAAAAGATTTTGACTGCCGGCGCGATTTTCCTCGGCTCGTGGTCGCCAACCGCGCTTGGTGATTATGTGGCTGGTCCCAGCCACACGCTGCCGACCGGTGGCGCGGGCAAATCATTCCCCGGCCTGACCGTGGATCAGTTCCAACGACGTACCAGCGTGGTAGAATACAATCACGCCTCGCTCAAGAAAGCCCTGCCCGCCGTGAAGAAATTCGCGGAACTGGAAGGCCTCGGCGCGCATGGGAAGAGTGCCGAGATCCGGAACGTTTGACGATCGTCATGTGAAATCTCAGAGAATTTTTAAAACATTCGTTTTCTTTGGCGCGATATATTGTTTATTTCTTGTTTCCGGGTGTGTGTTGAATCCTTTTCGGGAAAGCTTCTTTGCCCGGGACATCCAAATCGGAAATGCATTGGAAGACAACGGGGATTATCTTGCTGCAAAAAAGCGTTATGCGATGGCCATTGGCGAAGCCGACGCCAATTTTTTGAAGCCCGAAGACAAGTCGAACGCACTTTATAATTATGGCCGGATGTGCGGGTTCTTGGGAGATTTTGCCCAGGCTGAAACCAACCTTCTACAGGCGTTGGAACTGGAAGAGAAATCGGATGAGCCGGAAAAAAAGACACACACCTCCATGCGGTTATTTGAATTGGCCCGTCTTTATCAAGCGTGGGGAAGGGACACAAAAGCAGTAAGTTAATATGAAAAGGCGATCCCTTTGGGTGAAGCACTGAATGCCGCCAAGACCATGCCTTTTGCCTTTGCAGTAATACTTGAAGATTATGCCAGGGCATTGGATCGCATCGGTCAAACCGGGAAAGCACAAGAGGCCCGAACGAAAGCTAAAAAACTGCGGGATGAAAATACCAATGCTCCCTCCGATATCCCCTTTAAATATTATCCCACAAAATTTAATCCATGAAAACCCATGCCCCTTGGGTGTATCTAATCTAATTGAATCATGCACTGGATCTATCTCGTCACCGCCGGCCTGCTGGAAATCGGCTGGGCAGTCGGACTTAAATACACCCATGGTTTCACCCGCACTGGCCCCACCATCGCCACGCTCGTCTGCATGAGCATGAGCTTCTATCTCTTGTCTCTGTCGTTGAAATCGATTCCCATGGGCACCGCTTACGCCGTGTGGACCGGTATCGGCGCCACTGGAACGGCCTTGATTGGAATGTTGTTTCTCGATGAACCACGCCAGATTGGCCGCATCGTTTGTCTCGTCCTGATCGTCGCCAGCACAGTCGGATTAAAACTCTTTTCGGCAAAAGCTGTTTAACCGGCGCCTCCAAAAGCCATCCCTTTTACTTTCCGGCTTGACATACATATATAGTCTATGTATAGTGTCTCTATGATTCGCAAAGAACTCGTGGCGGCTTCGGCCGAGCCGATGATTTTGTCGCTGCTTTCCCAGGGTGAAAGCTATGGCTATGCCATCATCCAGGATGTCAAGCTGCGTTCCGGCGGCAAGCTGCAATGGACCGACGGCATGCTGTATCCCGTACTGCATCGCATGGAGCGCCGGGGGTTGATAAAATCCCGCTGGGGTGAAAGCGAGACCGGCCGGAAACGAAAATACTACTTCCTCAAGAAAGAGGGTAAAGCCGCGATGGAAAAACACCATGAACACTGGACCATCGTTCATGATGTCCTGGCCAGCCTGCGAAAGGGTAAATATGTTTGATCTCGAACAGTCCATCGCCCAATGGCGGAAGCAAATGCTCACCGCCGGAATCAATCCCACACCGCTGGTAGAATTGGAAAATCATTTGCGCGAGGATTTTGAAAGGCAAGTAAAGTCAGGAATGCCCCAACCAGACGCATTCAAAATCGCCGTCGAACACATCGGCTCCGGCGCGACCATTCGGTCCGAATTCAAAAAGGCCGGTGACCCGATAGCCATAAAGTTCCTCAAGCTGGTAGGCCTCGCTTTTACCGTCATCGCCGGTTTCTTTGGATTGATGTTCCTGTCAAAACTTTTTGGTCATACATCGGGTGTAGGACCAAAACTGGCAGGCCTTGCAGCCGTCGCAGCCATCCTAATGAGTTGGCGATATAGTCATAAATTCCTTCCGGCCATCCGTCATCAATGGGTCCGTGCGGCGATTGGCGCGGGCTGCTGTATCGCGGCTATGCTCGGAATGCGTTACTTCGTTGTTGATTTCCTGCCGGATTCCCTCGCCCGGGCGGTTGAAACAGACAAGTCTCTTGCCTGGTTCATCGTGTCATTCCTTTGGGTATGGAGTGCGTTCGCCATCCTCGGAGGATTGATCCATGGATTGGAAAAGGCCGCTCACAAACACGAAGCCCGTTATGTTTGACCTCGAACCAGCCATCGCCCAATGGCGCAAACAAATGCTCGGCGCCGGAATCAAAACGCCGGTGCCACTGGAGGAATTGGAAAATCATCTGCGTGAAGAAATCGAGCGGCTGATAAAATCCGGATTGAGCGATCAGTGCGCATTCGATATTTCCATATCACAGATCGGCCGACCGGAACACCTCAAACGCGAATTCAAAAAAACGGAAAAGTGGTTTATGAATAAAAAACTAATGATCCTGGTCGGCGTCTTAGCCGTATTGGTCGGAACCGCAATGATTCTCCCTGCCCTTCACCTGTATGTTGAACAAGGATCTATGGTCCACAATGCGGCCGTGGGTTTCCTGTTTGGCATCCCCGTCACCCTCCTCGGCATGGGTACAGCGGTTTATGGATACACCAAGCGCAAAGCGTGACGCCAATATGTTTGACCTCGAACAATCCGTTGGTCGATGGCGGCAGCAAATGCTCGATGCCGGCATCAAACCCCAATCACTGGAAGAGCTGGAAAGTCATCTGCGCGAGGAGTTCGAGCACCAGATGGATCCGGAGCTGAACGAACAGGATGTTTTCAATGCTGCCGCCGGAAAAATCGGGCAGGCGCACGCACTCCGGATAGAGTTTTCAAAAAACAACCGGTTAGAACTAATTGAACTCATGAAAAATCCAAAAATGGCATCACGCTTATCACTGGCGGTTGTCCTACTGGCGACAGTATGGCTGGCGTTCAGCGCGGTCATGATCGGGAAAGATCTGTTTATCAACGACGGCCTGATCGGGCTGCGAGCTTCAGAAGGTGCTCAGGTAAAGGTGGAGAATGGCAGTCCGATCCTGCTAGGAACCGGGATTGTTTCAGCCGGTGAAAAATACCAATTGGTGCTAATTCCTGCGCTGGCCATCCCGTTCGCGGTTTTGGTCGGATTTGCCATCATCGGGTGCCGTTCCGTGTTCCGCAGTCGGCTTGACGAACACCCTATAACTGAATTATTGACCAGCGGAAGTTGATCGCGCCTCCAGAAACTTTTTCAGTTCCTCCGCCGCCTTGCCGCCAAATCCCGGCACTTCGGCGATCTGTTCGACGGTGACCGTGCGCAGTCGCTGCACGGACCCGAATTTTTTCAGCAACGCCGCCTTGCGGTTCTCGCCGATGCCCGGAAATTCATCCAGCACACTCTCGGAAATCTTCTTGAGACGCAGTTGTGCATTGTAAGTATTCGCAAAGCGATGCGATTCATCACGCACGCGCTGCAACAACTTCAACGCGCCTGAATCGTGGCTCAATCGCAAGGGCCGGCTGTCTCCGGGCCGATAAATCTCCTCGAACTCCTTCGCGAGCCCGATGACCGTCACGTGGCCGAGACCGAGCTTCTCCAGTTCCGCACACGCCATGCCCAACTGGCCTTTGCCGCCATCGATCAAGATCAGGTCCGGCAGATTGATTGCGCCGCGTTTTAAAATCTCACCTGGCGCGCGGCGTTCCCGTACGGCGGCAGCCGAATCATCGATCAATGCTTTTCTACCGCGTCTTTTCTTTGCCGCACTGACTTCATCCACCAACTGCTGCAAGGCCGTTGGAATCGCCTCCCCGCCATCCGCTTTCGCCTCCGCACTATCGGTCTTCGATTCATTCAGCACCCGTGTGTAACGCCGCCGAACCACTTCCGCCATGCTGGCAAAATCATCCTGTCCTGCGACCGTCTTGATCTTGAACCGCCGGTAATTGGCACGGTCCGGACGGCCGTTCTTGAAACTCACCAGCGATGCCACCGCAAATGTGCCGCTGATATTCGAGATATCAAAACCCTCGATGCGCTGCGGGGGCGCGGGTAGCTTCAACAATTCAGCCAACTCGATCAAATCCTGCTCCGGCTCAATCGTTGAAGCGGGCAAACTGTAGGGCACTCGCGTGAATTTTTCCGTCTTGCGCGTCGTCGCGGCCAGGTCCTTGAGCATATCGCGAAGGGTCGCCGCGCGCTCGAAGTCCTGGGCCACGGCGGCCTTTTTCATATCCGCCTCCAGCTGTTCCTTCATCTCGCCACACTGGCCTTCAAGAAATTCGCACGCGGCTCGAACTTGATCCAAGTATTGCTCACGCGTGACGTTATTGATGCACGGCGCGGTGCAATATTTGAGATGCGCATAAAGGCAATGCTTGTAATCCGCCTCGCCCGGCGTGAACACGCGACAGCCGCGCAGGTTGAACTTCCGGCGCACCATCGCAATCGTGCTGCGCGCCGCACCCGCGTTCGCGAACGGCCCAAAATATTTTGCGCCATCATCTTTTTTGATGCGTGCGAACGCGAAATTCGGGATGGGATCGTTCAAGTTGATCTTCAGGAGCAGGAACCGTTTGTCATCGCGGAAACTGATGTTGTAGCGCGGTTTGAATTCCTTGATGAGCTTGCCCTCGAGCAAAAGCGCCTCTGGCTCGCTGCGGACGATGTGCGTGTCAAAATCGTGGATCGCCTCCACGAGCGCATTGAATTTCAAGTCCCAACTCATCCGGCGCGATGGCTGAAAATATTGGCTCACGCGTTTGCGCAGGTTCAACGCTTTGCCCACGTAAATGACCGTGCCGAACCGGTCACGCATCAGGTAGATGCCCGGTTTATGAGGAAGAAGGCTGACCTTCTTCCTGATGTTTTCGGTTGTCGGCACTATCCCATTTTCGCGCAAACCTGCGATGACGCAAAGACTTTTCGAGCAGTTGGAAAAAAAGAATGTCCGGTTTGGCCGGAATCAGACATCTCTTAGTGAATGCAACAGAGGGACGACATGGAGTTGCTGCGGGAATACGCCCGACAAAATTCCGAATCCGCGTTCGCGGAACTGGTTTCGCGACGTATCGGCCTGGTTTATTCAGCGGCCCTACGCCAGGTGCGGGATCCGGACCAGGCTGCGGAAATAACACAGGCTGTTTTCATCCTCCTTGCCCAAAAGGCTGGAGAAATATCCGACAAAACCATCCTGACCGGCTGGCTTTTTAAAACCACACGCTTCACAGCCCTGGCCCAGATGCGAAATATGGCCCGGCGACGGCGACGTGAACAGGAGTTCCACATGCACACAGAAACCGAACAGCCCGCCCCTGACGAACTATGGGAACAGGTATCTCCCCTGCTCGATGAGGCCCTTGGGGCGCTCGGCGAGACGGACCGGCAGGCATTATTGCTGCGCTATTTCGAGGACAAAAACCTCACGGACGTTGGCCGTCAATTGGGCATGTCCGAGGACACGGCGCGTAAACGCGTAGGCCGTGCGTTGGACAAGTTGCATAGATATTTCTCCAAACGCGGCGTGCGTTCCACGGGAGCCATCCTCGCCACACTGGTCACGGCAAATTCGATCCAGGCCGCACCGGCGCCGCTGGCAGCATCTATCGCCGCTGTTGCCACAGCCAAGGGTGCGGCGGCGGGCAGTTCCTCCCTGGCACTAATCAAAGGAGCATTGAAACTTATGGCATGGACAAAAGCGAAAACCACAATCGTAGTCGGCATCATCGCCCTGGTGGCGGCGACTTCCACGACAGTCGTTGTAGTCAAATCAAGGGCCCCGCAGCCGGTGCCGGGTAACCGGACAGATGGTTTGTCCCCAACCATGGAAACGATGACCGCCGATATCCAGTCGGATGGTTCTGTTCGATTCGAGGCGACGGTAGAAGAGGTGAACCGGACGAGTAAAACCGTTAACACGGATCGCATCAATGATTCCGATACCATTATCGATCAATTGACCGATGAGTCTGGCAACGCGATGCAATTCACGCAAACAACCGGGTCCCGCATTTCCTATCTCATCACCTTAAATAAACCCGTCCCGCCGGGCGGCAAGGTTTCATACAAGGCCGCAGGCCGTGCTAATGGCATGATCAAATCTGACGCAGGGGTGTGCCGGATAGGCTATAACGAATATCCGGGGAATGACTTTGATATGCGAAGGATAACTTTGTGGCGTTTACCCGTGGGAGCGACTTTGCTGGAGAAGAATCCGGCCGCTTTGATTGCCAGCACAAATGGCGATCAAGTAGAACTGCGCATCGACCGGGTGATTCCGCCGCAAGGCCAATTGGAAATCAGTTTCAGTTACAAACCTCCGACTCCGTAAAAACGGGGCCGCCAAATTTCTTTGCAAATAATTGTCCCGAAACGGCCTTGGGCGGACGTTTATATGTAGTGGATGGGTCATTCGACCTGTAAGTGTTATAACGGCTGTCTGATCGCCAAAAATATGTGGCCTGAACTCCGATTCAAATATCAGCGGTTGTCTTTCCTTTGCGCCGGTGCGGAGACCGGCGTTCCCTTCAGCAATCGCGGGAAGCATAAGAAACCTTGAAACAAATGCCACTTTGTGGTGTCTGATTGGATTATGAACCACCAGCGCGCGTTCACTTTGATCGAATTGCTGGTTGTGATCGGCATCATCGCCATCCTGGCGGCGATGTTGTTACCCGTCCTGAGCAGCGCCAAGCAGAAGGGGTATCAAACCCATTGTTTGAACAACCAGAGGCAGTTAGCCACGGGGATGAAATTGTATGTGGACGATAATGAGGATGCATTCCCCGGCATGGGATCGCGGTCGAACGGTTACCGCTCCGAAGACTGGATCTATTGGCGGACCAATTCCGCGCTCTTCCCGCCCGTGGAAAAAAGCCCGATCATCCGCTCGCTCGCCGATGCCAACAGTTCCATGTTGCGCTGCCCAAAGGACGACCTCACCGAGCGGCAGGCCTACGGCAGTCGCGATTCCTATGGGCCTTATCTCTACAGCTATAGTCTCAACGGGTATGGGTTGAGCCCGGATAATAGCGACATCGGCCTCGGCGATGAGGCCAATCCGAACTATGGCATGTCCTCCGTCATCGCAGGTGACGTGACCAGCCCAAAAATACAACTGTTCAAAGAATCGCGCATCCTGAACCCAGCCATCAAGATCATGCTCGCGGAAGAACGCGGCTCGTTAAATCCCAATGACAATCCATCCGACGATGCGTTCATCACCGATGGGCGTTGGATGCCTCAAAACGATCTGCTCACCATCCGCCACGGCAAAAAAGGCAATGTGGCCTTTGCTGATAGCCATGCACAGCTCGTTGATTGGGAATTCGCGAATGACATCACCAATTCCCGACCAGACCTCTGACTGCTCGTTTCGAAACACGCCCCGTTCATATCAGGTTGATAATTCCCAAAATCAGATTGGCACTTATTTGGGGTCGGCGGACATTCCTGTATAGATGCAAGAAACGGGCGACATGGACCTGCTGCGGAAATACGTTCAGGGGAATTCAAATGAGGCATTTGCGGCCCTGGTGACTCGTTATGTGAACCTGGTCTACTCCGCCGCCCTGCGCAAGACCAATAACGCCAGCGCCGCAGAAGAAATCACTCAGGCCGTCTTCATCATGCTCGCAAAAAAAGCGGATCGGTTGCGGGCTGGGACGATCCTGGCAGGCTGGTTGTATCAAACCGCCCGGCTCACCTCAGCCAGCTTTTTGCGAACAGAGATCCGGCGCGCCCGCCGTGAGCAGGAGGCCTACATGCAATCACTTTCGAATGAACCGGAGCCGGAACTCTGGCCCCAGATCGCGCCGCTATTGGAAGACGCCATGGGTGGACTGCGTGACAACGAGCGTAACGCTATCGTGTTGAGATTTTTCGAAGGAAAGAGCTTCCAGGAAATCGGGGTCGCGGTGGGCGCGACTGAGAATGCCGCCAAGAAACGTGTCGCCCACGGCCTCGAAAAGATACGCAAATTTTTTGCCAAACGCGGCGTCGTTTGCACGGCCACCCTCATCGCCGGCGCGGTTTCGGCCAATTCAGTTCACGCGGCCCCCACGTTGCTGACGACATCCATTACGGCCGTTGCAGTTTCGAAAGGAGCAGCGGCTTCCGCCTCAACTTTAACCCTCATCAAAGGAGCACTGAAAATTATGGCATGGACAAAAGCAAAAACAGCAATCGTCGTCGGTGTGGCCATGGTTTTAGCCGCCGGAACCGCCACGCCTCTTATCATCCATCATCATCAGCGAACGAACCCGTCCCAGGACTCGCCCTCATCAATCTTTACATCTACCCAGGATGTGTCCGCCGTGGACAATGCAGGCTATATGAAGTCGACCGGCGAGACCCCAGCGGAAGTCGCAAAAACACTGTTTGAGGGCTATGCGAACGAAGACTGGACAGCTGTCGGAAAATATCAGCCGCCTGATCCCAGCCGGAACAGTCCCGCAGGTTTCGTGTCGGACACCATGAAAAGAATCTATGGCAGCATGCAAATCATCAAACTTGGCACTCCCTTCCACGGCAGGATTAGCGTGGCCAAACTCATCGAGATGCAACCCGAAGCGCGCGACCAGTTAAAAGGAAAAACCGACTTCAAGTATCCAGGCATCTTTGTGCCGTATGAAGTCCGTTTGAAGGATGGAACTACCAACATATGGCAGGTAGCCATCCGTTGCGATAATCCGGAGCACCGCTGGTTCTTTGATGGCGGGATGTAGTCGGTGGCGGCGCATGAATCGGCGCAAATAAACTGTCGGTTTTCAGCCCACAGCGCACACTTATCGTCGAATGCAGTCAATGGATGATACGGCGTTGCTGCGGTTATATGTCGACCGCCAGTCCGATGAGGCTTTTGCCGCGCTGGTGGGGCGGCATCTCAACCTCGTCTATTCCGTCGCGTTCCGGCAGGTGGGCAATCCGCATCACGCGGAAGAAGTCACCCAGGCCGTTTTCATCATCCTGTCAAAAAAAGCGGCGCAACTCCGCCATCAGAAGGCACTTTCCAGCTGGTTGTTCCAGACCACGCGATTGACCGCCCATAATTTTGTCAGAAGCGAAATGCGGCGCCACCGCCGCGAACAGGAGGCACACGTGCAATCGGTATTAGAACAGTCGGGAAACGATATATGGCAACGCATCGCTCCCCTGCTGGACACTGCCGTTGCGCGTTTAAGCGAGCAGGACCGCCGCGCCATCGTGCTGCGGTTTTACGAAGGGCGGAATTTTCGCGAAGTTGCCGCCGCTATGGAAGCCAGCGAAGACGCCGTTGAAAAACGCGTGAGCCGGTCGTTGGAAAAGCTGCGCAGTTATTTTACCCGGCGTGGCGTGGTGCTTTCTGCCGGCGTGCTGGCCACCGCAATGGCGGCCAATTCCGTTCAAGCGGCACCCGCTACGTTGGCCCTCTCGATCACCGCTGGCGCGGCAAAAGGAGCGACCGTCAGCGGTTCCACCCTGACCCTCATCAAAGGGGCATTAAAACTAATGGCGTGGACCAAAGCGAAGACGGCTATCATAGTCGGCACCGGCCTGTTGCTGGCGGTGGGAACAACAACCATAACAGTCCGGGAAATCGAAGCGCACCGGACGCTGGCCCTTCGGATGCGCGTTGATGGCAGCGATATTATCAACGTGAGCGGCAACCAGTTGTGGATTGAGCACGACGCCTACTTGTTTCCTCAAAAACCGATTTACGTGAACGGCAAGCCGTGGTCGCCAGGATGGATTGGCAATGTGAGCACAAGACTCACAAACCTAAGCCCGGCATTCCATCTGCGTGATCCCCGGAAGGTTGAACTGGCGGTCAAGTACGGACGCGGAACAGTCAGCCTCAAGCAAATGCCAGCCCCGAATAATGATCAGACGTTGTCCTTCGTGATCAATGACAAAGACTATAACGGCGCTGATTGGTATGAGGTGGTCATTTCGTGGTGAATGGAAATCAAACTATTGATCCTATGTCCGAATTCAAATTCTCCTGCCCACAATGCAAGCAGAGCATCCAATGCGATTCGACGAACACCGGCTCGCGAATCAATTGTCCGGTATGCCAGCGGGCAATCGTCATCCCGCGCGCGCCATCCCCTGCGGGCGAGCCCGGCGAACGAACATTCCAGGTTAAAGCTTCCACACTGCGAACAGTCGCGGCCATCGGAGTGGGGGTTTTGTTGTCGGCAGGAATAATTTTACTCACGGCCCACCTGGTTGCCGGGCCGAAGACCTTGAGGTTCAAGGCTTATGTGGATGGAGTTGATGTTATCAAGTTATCCGGAAAGAAATTTTGGATCGAGCACCAGGCAGACCAACTGCCTGCCCGGATGATGATCGATGGCAAGAAGTGGAATCCCGCCTGGAGCGGCAATACGAGCATGCCTTATGACTTGAACCCCACGTTCCATCCGGGCCATCCAGAAAGCATACAACTGATGAAACTCGCCGGGCGTGGGCCAGTCTCCATCGAGGAAACGCCGACCACTGTAAATGATGAAACATTGTCTATTCGGGTTGACGATGGTGGCATAGGTGGGGCGGATTGGTATGAATTCAGTATTTCGTGGTGAAGACAGGAACGCCCATAAATCCCAGCGCACTGGGCACATGAACCTTGAAACGAACGGCCATTTGTGGCGTCTAATTCAATCATGAACACACGGCGCGCGTTCACTTTGATCGAGCTGCTGGTGGTCATCGCCATCATCGCTATTCTTGCCGCTTTGCTCCTGCCCGTCCTTGCCAGTGCCAAAGCCAAGGCATTGCAGACCCAATGCCTCAATAATTTGAAACACATCGGGCTGGCGATCCAACTTTACGCAAATGAAAATGACGATTTCCTGCCCGGGCCGGCGTTGGTTCAGATTCCCACCAGTTACAATTCCGACCATGTGACGGTACTTCCCTTTTATATCCGGCGCTATCTGTCGCTGCCAGAACCGGCGTCTCAAGATATGGTAGACACCGCCTGGCCGATCATTACCTGCCCGGCGCAAATCCGCATCCCGGTTCTCCCAACCGCAGACATAGACCGGCGCGTCACTTATGACACCAAAGGCACGATCAACCCGCTGGATCCGAACTCCCGGCCGTTTGGCTACCCATTAACCAACTTTGTCGCAGTACCCGGTGGACCTTACAAACCACTTACCCTCCAGAGCATCTCGCGTTATACCAGCAATCCGGCCCGGATCCATGCCGTGCGCGATGTGGATATGCAATTAGACAGTGGTGCCGTCATTTATTGGAGCACAGTGATCTCTCCCATAGCGGTTCACGGCAATGAGTTGCGCAACGCCATTTTTTTTGACTGGCACGCGGAAGGCATGCGCGGCACCAACTGGCTGAACTAACAGCTAAAGCCAGGAATTCCCAAATAGTTTGTCACCTTTTCCGCCCGACGGACATGTATGTATAACGGATTGATTGGTTTGACTCGAAACAATTAAACGGCCGTTGTCCGCCCCGAATCATGAGGCAAGAACTCCAATTCATATCGCAGCAGCCGTTCCTCCTTTGCGCCGGTTCGGAGACCGGCGCTCCCATTCATCGGGGCCAGGACCACAAGAACCTTGAAACGAAAGCCGGTTTGTGGTGTCTGATTCAATCATGAACCCCCGGCGCGCGTTCACTTTGATCGAGTTGCTGGTCGTCATCGCCATCATCGCTATTTTGGCGGCGTTGCTGTTCCCCTCGTTGAGCATGGCCAAAGCCCGCGCCAAACGCGTCAATTGCCTCAATAATCTGCGCCAGATCACCACCGGCATCCATCTGTACGCCAGCGACCACGAAGACACACTCCCCAGCATCACCATTACCAACGACATGCCGTGGGCGTTACAATGGCGGTTCTTCAAAGAGCTGACCAAGAGCTACGATGGTTTGACCGGCGAATCATCGAAGAACGACACGCTATTCGCCTGCCCGGCGGACACCTTCCATTACTTCAACACGCAGGATACGCCCATGCAGCACATCGGCCTGCATGACGACCCGTTTGGGGATTATTCAAGTTATTGGTTCAGCCGGCTCAACCTCGTGATCAATGCGGAAACCGGAAACTTTTATCATGGTATCGCCGGCCTGAAAATGAGTTCCATCCGCAACCCGGTAAAAGTGTTGATGGTGGCGGACCAGCCGGCGTGCTTCGCCTATTCGTGGCACTCGCCGCAATCGCTGACCGATCCCGGCCCAAACATGCTCCAGGATGCCAAAAACATGGCCAGCTTTGTGGATGGCCACGTCATTTACACAAAATTCTTTTACGACGAAACGCGCACACCCAACAACGACCCGTGTTTTTATAACCCGCCGGACGGGTATGAGTACGTGTGGGGCGAGGATTGATTTGGATCACAGGAAAAAAACATTGCTGGCAGGCATCGGACTTCTTTTGGTCATCGGCAGCGTCGTTGTATGGGTAGTTCATTTAGCCCACATGCCGGCCAAACCCGATAAGACCCGGCCCAGGATCACTGCGATGAAGTCAAACCAGTCGACGGTCACGCTGGGCCACGGTTTCATCATCAGTTACACGGTTTCCGACCTCGGTGGCTCGCATCTGAATGGCGTGGAACTTTGGCGCGGGCAGGTCAGCGACAAAGGGAATGAGTCGTGGACTCAAGTTGCCACCGTATCATTGTCAGGCGACGGTCCGGTCAGCGGCATCTTTCCGATGGATATACCGCCAGACCCCGGCACCTATAAGTATGGGCTCCATGTCACTGATCATGCCGGCAACATCATTTACGAAAATCAATCCGGGTTCTCACCCATCAGCGTGACGGTTGTTCCCTGAGCAAACCAAAAAATAATTGTCCAATCCCGCCCGCGTCAGGAAATAATGAGTAGATGCCAGATGCGAGTGACATGGACCTATTGCGGGAATATGCCAAGAGCCAATCAGAAATGGCTTTTGCTGAGTTGATCCATCGGCACATCGATCTCGTTTATTCCGTTGCCACACGATTCGTTGGCAACGGCGCGGATGCGCAAGACGTGACGCAGGCGGTTTTCATCATTCTCGCCAAAAAGGCCGCCGGCCTGCCGGACAAAACCAACCTCACCGGCTGGCTCTACGAAACCACGCGATTCACGGCCATGAGTTCTTTGCGTAACTCGACCCGCCGACGAATCCGCGAACAGGAGGCGCACATGCAATCCGACCTGAATGAATCCAATGAGGATGATGCCTGGCACCAATTCGCTCCTCATTTAGAAAGGGCGATGGCTGGTCTTGGCGAAAAGGACCGCGCACTGCTGGCTTTGCGCTATTTCAGCAACAAAAGCGGGACGGAAACCGCCGCGTTGCTCGGCATCAATGAATGGGCGGTGCACAAGCGCACCTCGCGGGCGCTGGAAAAATTGCGGAAGTTCTTTTCCCGGCGCGGCCTGATGTTCACGACCGCGACCATCGCGACGGCCATCTCGGTGAATTCAGTCCAGGCCGCCCCGGCGCTGCTGGCCAAATCTGTTTCAGCCGTGGCCATCGCCAAAGGCGCGGCAGCCAGCGGTTCGACCTTAACCCTCATCAAAGGAGCATTGAAAATTATGGCATGGACCAAAGCAAAGACGGCAATCGTCATTGGCGCTGCATTATTACTGACGGCTGGAACCACAGCCATAACCGTCAAAAAAATTGAAGCTCATCGAACCTATCTCAATTCCTGGCGCGTTTCAGGCATTAATTCCGCCATCGTGGATGAAGCTGCGCCGCAAGTCAGGATTCTACCGACAAAATTTAAACCCGGCCAAAACACTATTGCGGAGAGCAATGACGGAACGAAATGGGGAGGCATCAACATGCCTGTTTCAGCTATCGCCTGGATCGCTTACGAGTGGCGACCGGCACGGGTGGTGTTCGCGACGGAGCCCCCAAAGAGAAGTGGTTACGATTTCATTGCCAGCCTGCCCCAGGGTTCCTATCCGGCATTGCAGCGCGAACTAAAAAATTCGCTTGGCTGGGTCGGCCGGCGGGAAACCAGGGATGTCGATGTTCTAGTGCTCAGAGTGCGAAATCCAAACGCAACCGGACTGAAACCGCCGATCCCGGGAGGCCAGAATGATTGGACCGGGAATGACAGCTACGTCTGCGACGACCGCGCCCTCTCCAGTGACAGCCCACCCTATCTCGGCCTGACCCGATGCCTGGAACAAATTTTCGAAATGCCGATCATTGATCAAACCGGTCTCACCCAACATTTCAGCATCAATCTAAAATGGACGCCACAACGCACCCGTGACGCCTACCTGAATGCGGTAAAACAAGCCCTCGTTGACCAGCTTGGCCTCGAACTCGTGCCCGATCGTCAACCGGTCGAAATGCTCGTGATCGAAAAGGTGAAGTAAATAATGAGTCAAAATGTCATGTCATCTTCCAATGTCCACCGGGCAAATGAGCGATCCGAGTTTCAGCGCCGCCAAAAAACCCGCCGCCTTCGCCAGTGTTTCCTCGAATTCCGCTTCCGGGTTTGAATCCGCGACGATGCCGGCGCCGACGTTGAAATGCGCGAGTCCATCTTTGCACACCGCGGTGCGGATGGTGATGCTCAGCTGGCTCTCGCGATTGAAGCCGAGATAACCATGGCAGCCGCAGTAGGGACCGCGCGCGATGGGTTCCAGTTCATCAATGATCTCCATCGCGCGGAATTTCGGCGCGCCGGTGATGCTGCCGCCGGGAAAAGTGGACGCCAGCGCGGCGAAATGAGTCACGTCTTTGCGTAGGCGTCCTTCCACGGTGGAGACCAGATGCTGCACTTGCGCGAATTTTTCCAGCTTCGCCAGTTCCGGCACCTGCACGGTCCCGTATTCACACACCTTGCCCAGGTCATTGCGCAAGAGGTCGGTGATCATCACCAGTTCGGCAAGTTCCTTGGCGCTGGTCTGGAGTTCGTAGGCGAGTTGGGCGTCGCGGGTGGGGTCGTTGTCGCGCGGGCGCGTGCCCTTGATGGGACGCGTGATGATGTGCGAACCACTCATGCGGAGAAACTGCTCGGGCGAAGACGAAGCCACCTGAAAATCACCGCAGTCAAAAAATGCTGAGAAGGGCGCGGGCGACATCGCGGCCAATCGTTGAAATAATTCCCAACCGGAGGATTCCCATGCGGCGGTGAGCCGTTGGGACAAATTCACCTGATAGATATCACCGGCGCGGATGTATTGTTGGGCGCGTTCGACAGCGGAAATAAAATCCGAACGAGATAGATTTGACTGGTAGGGCGCGTCACTCCGTGCGCGCCGTTCGTTGGCACGCGTTGGTTCGACGGCGGGCAGAGGACTGCCCGCACTACCATCAAGTTCCAATAAGAGTGTTTGCCAAAATTCCAATTGCTCCCGCGCCCGCTGCTCACTGCGCGAACCATCCGCGTTCAGGCCGGTGGAAACGATCCAGGTTTTTTCAAGCTGATGATCGAAGACCACGAGGCTGTCGTAGAAACCGACGTGGCAATCAGGCAGTTCCAGATCATTGGCGGCGCGACGGGACAGTTTTGGTTCGGTGAAATTTTTCAGCTCATAACCCCAATAACCGAAACAACCGCCGAGTGGAAACGGCAGGTCCACCTCATCCAACAACTCATAACGCGACATGAGGCCGTCCAGCAAATGCCAGGGGTTGCCGAACTGCACTTGCGTGTTTCGTGTTCCGTGTTGCGTGAACTCACATCGGGAGCCCCACGACTTAAACGTGAGAAATGGATTGGCAGTGACGAAGGAATAGCGTCCGGAAACGGCATCGAACGATGCGCTGCGCAACAACACGATGCCCGCCGCGCCGCACAATCGCTCCACGAGCGATTCGGGCGTGTGCGGGGTCTGGATTTCGTGTATCAGCGGTCGCATGAGTTCAAATCTGTTTAATAAAATGCCAGTTCGTGCCGGAATTTCCATCAGGACTGATCAGTTGAAATCGATTCGTTTCTCCTGATCTGATGATAACCTCAACCATTGTCGGTGGTGCCCCAGGCTCTTTGCGAAGGACGCGGATCGCATCCGGCCTGACCGGCATCGGAACTTTTCCATCGATCGCATCTTGATCGTAAGAGGCAATAATTTGTTGGTCCTGCCTTTCTTTCTGAGATTTTTCGATATGAGTCACCACTAACAAGGCCGCCCCCAGCATGACGGTCAGGACGATAGAATAACTGACCGCCCGGGAACGCTTGTCGTTGGTTTTTTTTCTCACGAAAAGGCTTTGGGCGTCTGTTCCGGCGCACCGACACGGCGCAGGTAGTCCAAAATGATTTCGATGGCTTCCTCGGGGTCGTCGGTGATGGCGATGAGGTTCAAGTCGTCCGGGCTGATCATCCCGTCTTTTTCCAGGCGCGCCTTCATCCAGCTTAGCAGTCCCTTCCAGTAGTCGCGTCCAAAGAGAATGAGCGGGAATTTGGGGATACGCTGCGTCTGCACCAGCGTGAGCACTTCAAAAAATTCATCGAGCGTGCCAAAACCGCCGGGCATGAACACGAACCCGATGCTGTATTTCACGAAACAGACTTTGCGCGTGAAGAAATAATGGAAATGCAGCGGGATGTTCGCATATGAATTGCCATCCTGCTCGTGCGGCAGCTCGATGTTCAGGCCTACCGATTTGCCCTTGGCCTGCGCGGCACCTTTGTTGGCGGCTTCCATCGCGCCGGGTCCGCCGCCGGTGATGACGGCGAGATTGTTTTTGGCGAGGCCGTGGCCGAGTTTCACGGCGGCTTCGTAATAGGGATCTTTGGGCGAGAGGCGCGCGGAGCCAAAGACGGTCACGGCAGGGCCGGTGTGGGTGAGCACTTCGAACGAGGTGACAAATTCCGACATGATGCGGAAAATGCGCCAGGGTTCTTCCTTGGTGAAATTGCCATTCATAGGCGGAACGGTAGCAAAGCCCGCCAGCGAAACAAGCGCCGGAAAATCTGGGACTTTAACCACGGATGGACACCGATAAACACGGATTCCGCTTGGAGCGCGACCGGTCCCCGGTCGCAGCATGTACGACGTATCCCTTCGGCTCCCAAAATTCGCCAGCCAACGCCCGCCAGCGTATCCCCCGTTCGGAGTTCCGCCTTTAGGCGGCAATTCCCATTTCTCGCTCGTCGCAGAACCCTCGTTTGATTTTCACTTCGTTTCATCTGGGATCTGGTCGGAAGTTCCGCTGGTGATTCGCCCGGAGAGTTCCCTTCCGGATAATTCCTTCATCTGGCTTGCATTGGGTTGAAATGTCCTCTCAAACTTCCCTTTAACCGGCGGAGGATTGTTAGGTCCTTCAACACCTGCCGGATCAGTGGTTGCGGCCTGCCCGGTATCTTCGTTGCTCGCCTTGGCCGTTACTGACTTCCCATCTGCCCTTGGCCCTCCGCCATCCGCAATGGCACTACCCCCCTCAACTGGTTGGAATTGGTTGGAAACAGCCTGAATCCCTCCATTTTCCGCCCCCTTGTCCTCGTTCTCGATTTTCTTTCGTCC
>Ga0265324_10000259_pt1 | contig 39278 bp, 31 predicted proteins | sample 41419metaG_FD_198634 | JGI IMG/M metagenome (GOLD analysis project Ga0265324, IMG submission 198634) | Rhizosphere microbial communities from Carex aquatilis grown in University of Washington, Seatle, WA, United States - 4-14-19 metaG | ecosystem: Host-associated > Plants > Roots > Rhizosphere...
CAACCGGCCCGCTGACCGGCAACTTTCGAGTTTCGGAAAACCGCCGGCGGCGTTAGTCTTGCGCGATTGAAAACCGGCCTGCTCCAGCTTAATCCGACCATCGGCGCGTTCGCGGCCAACCGCGAAAAACTGCTCGCCGCCTACGCCGACGCCGTGGCGCGCGGCGCGGAATTCACCGTCGCGCCGGAACTTTTCCTCTGCGGCTACCCGCCGCGCGACCTGCTGCTGCGCGAGGATTTTGTCGAAGCCAACCTCGCCGCGCTGGCGGAAACCGCAAAGCAAATCGGCAGCGTTCCGCTCTGCGTCGGCTTCGTCGAAAAGAATTCCGAGCGGCCCGGCCGCGCGCTGAAAAATTCCGCCGCCGTTTTGCAGCATGGCAAAGTGGTTTGGACCACGACCAAAAGCTTGCTGCCGACCTATGACGTTTTTGACGAGGACCGGTATTTCGAGCCGGCAAAAAAAATCGCGCCGTTCGTTTTCAACGGCCAGAAAATCGGCCTGACGATCTGCGAGGACATCTGGAACGATGAGGATTTCTGGCCGGAGCGTTTGTATCGCCGCGACCCGGTGAAGGAGCTCATTTCCCAAGGTGCAGAAATCATCCTGAACCTCTCCGCGTCGCCGTGGCACGATGGCAAGGAAACGACGCGGCTGGAAATGCTGCGCCGCGTGGCGCGCGATGAAAAGATCCCGCTGGCGCAGGTCAACGCCGTCGGCGCGAACGACGAATTGATTTTCGACGGCCACAGCGTCGCGCTGGACGCCAGCGGCGAGGTCCTCGCGCTGGGCCGGGGTTTTGCGGAGGAGGTGCTGGTGGTGGACCTCGCCCCGGGAGCGCCGGCATCCTGCCGGCAGGAAGGCCGGATGCCCGCCGGCACGGATGCCGGCGCTCCCGGCTTTCCGCCGCGCGAGGAACTGCTGTTTTCCGCGCTGTCCTTGGGCATCCGCGATTATGTGCGGAAGTGCGGATTCAAGTCGGTGCTGCTCGGCTTGTCCGGCGGCATTGACTCCGCGCTCATCGCGGTCATCGCGGCGGACGCGCTCGGCGCGGAAAATGTCCTCGGCGTGGCCATGCCCGCGCGGTATTCGAGCAGCGGCAGTTTGACCGACGCGGAAAAGCTGGCGCGCAATCTGGGCATCCGCTACGAGGTTTTGCCGATTGAGCCGGCGTTCAATGCGGTTGAGGCGCAGTTGCAAAAAGTTTTTGCCGGCACGAAGCCGAATGAGGCGGAGGAAAACATCCAGTCGCGCCTGCGCGGCGTGACGCTGATGGCGCTGTCGAACAAGTTCGGCGGCCTGGTGCTGACCACGGGCAACAAATCCGAGATGGCCGTGGGCTACTGTACGCTTTACGGCGACATGAACGGCGCGCTCGCGCCCATCGCCGATGTGCTGAAGACGGACGTCTATAAAATTTCCAAGTGGGTGAACCGCGCGCGCGAAATCATCCCGAACGATTCCCTCACCAAGCCGCCGAGCGCGGAATTGCGGCCGGGGCAGCAGGACCAGGATTCGCTGCCGCCCTATGAGATTTTGGACGCAATCCTGGATTTGTATGTGGTGAAAAATCTGGGCAAGGCGGAAATCATTGCGCGCGGCTTTGACGCGGCGGTGGTGAACGACGTGGTGAACAAGGTCACGTTCAGCGAATACAAGCGGCGGCAGGCCGCGCCGGGTTTGAAGGTGTCGCCGCGCGCGTTCGGCATGGGCCGGCGGATTCCGGTGGCGCAGAAATTCCGCACGGCGGCGTGACGGGCGAAACTTTTTCCGGCCGCCGGCTCAGAGCCGTTTGAAAAAGGTGGCGTCGGCCATCTTGGCTGACGTAGAGCCGAGGCTTCCAGCCCGGCGGATCGGCGTGACCACGGATAAAACCTCGGTAAAGTCAGAGCGTTTCGCCCAGCGAAGCGTTTTTCCGGGCGGCAGGATGCCTGCCGCCACATTTTCAGACCGGCCCTCAGATGATGTAGTCGGCGAGCTGCGCTTGCGTGGTCTCCAGGATGACTTGAAAACAGTCGTCCGTGCTTTGCACCGAGGTGTCAATGTAGTTGACGCATTCCTGCGGGCGCGGGGCTTCAAAGGGATAATCAATCAGCAGCTTGATCTGGCCTTCCTTGGCGCGTTTGTAGATGCCCTTGGGGTCGCGCTCCATGCAGACGGCGAGCGGCGCGTGGATGTAATACCAGATCAGCCGGGAACCGAGCGTCTGGCTGACGAGGTCGCGGTGGCGGTGTTCGGGCGCCATGGTGGAGACGACCACATTCAGCCCTTGCTGGGTCAGCAGCCGCGCGACCTCGGCGATGCGCCGGTGGTTTTCCAGCCGCGCCTCGGACTTGAAGCCGAGGTCGGAGCAAAGCGATGAACGCATCTCGTCGCCGTCGAGGTAGATGGCGGGGATGCTGCGGTTGTGCAGGCCGTCCAGGAGCCGGCGGGCGAGCGTGGTCTTGCCCGCGCCGGAACGGCCGTAGAGCCAGAAAACTTTGGTGAGGTTGACCATAAAAACTGCGTTGAACCAAGCTGTCAGCCTAGACGCTGGGCGGCGACAGACAAGAAAATTTACCCCCCGCCGCCCGCCCGCCGGCAACCCGGTGGCCGCGGCTAACCGCCGTTGGGTTTCCGGTGGCGGAAAAGAATGTTTTCCTTGCGGATGCGGTTTAGCAGGAGGAGCACCACCACGGTGACGGCAACGCGCATCGGGAAGTTCCAGACAAAAACCTCGGTGAGGGTGTAGTGGCTTAATTTGTTGGTGGCGTATTCGACCCAGCTGCTCGCCCCGGCGGCCAGCAGGGCGGCGAGGACGCCCCAGCGCAGGCCCAAAACCAGGGTGACCATCATGCAGGGGAGAAGGTAAAGCGGCAGGAAAATCATGCGCGGATCGGTGATGTAATCCAGCGCCGTGACGCCGGCCAGCGCCGTGACGCCGGCCAGCGTCACCAGCCAGTTGTCGGCGAACTTCACGGACGGGCTGGCGGCTGGCGGCCGGTGATGGACGATCTCCCTTTGTTTATGGATGCGATCCACGAACAGCACGCATATTTGCAGGATGATGAAACGCATGACGGTGTTCCATAGCATCACGTCGGCATCGCGGAAGTCCGCATCCCTGATGGCGGCCAACACCGGGGCGGTCGCGGCGGCCGCGGTGGCACCCAGCGCCCCCATGCGCCGCCCGGATTTCCACGTCAGAAAGGCGCAGGCCATGACGTAAAACGGCAGAAACACCAGGTGGAGATTGGAATAAAACTGGGTGGTGCCGATGGCCGCCAGCAGCAGGCCGGTGACCAGCAGGGTGGGCCAGTGGGCTTGAAATTCCGCCGCCCAGGCCGAGCGCACGGCGGAGTTGAGGCTGGGTTCCCAAAACAAATTATTCCATTGCCGGACGGCGTCAGCCAGTTGGCGGCGGCCCCCTGCGAATAAACCCGGCGCGGGCGTTACCACCGGCGCGGGCGTTACCACCGGTGCGGGCAGCGGCTTCAGGAGCCAGTGGGCGCACAGCAGGTCGAACAATTCTGCCGCCGTTTCGCCGCCTTCCAGCGGCTGGTTGACGCAGATGTGGTGCAGCAGATAGGCCAGCACCAGCGGCCGGGTCAGCTCGCCGATGCCGGCGGCGGCGGCGTATTTTTGGAAGCGCGGCGAATGCAGCAACTGCTCCACCTCCGCCGCCGCGCGTTCCGCCGAATGACGCCGCGCGAGGATGGCGGTCTGGACGGTGAAATGAAACCAGTCCCAGCCGGGAATGCCCTGCCGGCTGCCGCGTTCCCAATCGAACGTCTGCAGGTTGCGCGAGTTGATCACCCGGATGTTCCACGGCGCGAAATCGCCGTGGTAAAGCGTGGGGCGAATTTTTTTTCCGGCCAGGGCGGACTGGATTTTCCGCCACGCTTCCTGATGCCGTTCGCCGATGGCGGCGGCCAGCGTGTGCCAGGCCGGCAACGAATCGAGCGGGACGGTTTCATCCTGGTTGAGCCAGTCGTGAAACAGATGTTCCAGGCCGGCATCATCGAAGGGGCTGGTGCCGGGAAAATATTCCGTGGCAAAGGCGGACAACGTCGGCGTGGAAATCCGCCCGGTCAGGCGGATGCAACCGAGCTTGCCCGGCGGCAGTTGCTCCAAAAGATCGGCCTCCGCGTCGGTGGCCGCGCGCCCGGCGGCGTTCAAGCCCGCCTTGATGACGCGGGCGGGCCGGCCGCTTTCGTCGCACAGCAATATCACCAGCCGCGAGCGGGCGCCCACTTCGCTGACCTTGATGGCCGGCGGCGAAATCCGGTCCGCCGGAAGATCAGCCTGTTGCGCCATGAACTGCACGATTTCCACCGTGGCATCCGTCTGGCAATGGATGCGCTCAAAAAAACCCGCGAGCGGCGTCTGGAACAGGGCGGGCAGGATTGTGCGCCAGATTTTGGCGCGCTTGCGCTGGGCGGAATAAAGGTTCAGCCCGGTGCGCGCCGGCTTGAAACCCTCGGGCAGGAGCAGGAACGGCCGGCCGTGCCGGGAAATCATCCGCCACGAAAAATCCACGGGCTGCGAACGCCCGGTTCCGGTGAACAGGGCTTCGATGATGGGGTGGATGGTCTTGCTCATGTTTCAGCAATCAATAAAGGCGCGGAATTTTCAGGGCCGGTTACAATTTTCAGCGGGGCCGGCAGACGAACAGCAAATCAATGGCGCAATCATTCCAAAAATGGTCGCCGGCCAGCGCGCCGTCCAGCGCAGCGGCGGCCCGGCGCAGCGGCGTGCGGTAAAAAGTCGGCGGCAGCAGGCCGAAGCCAAACTGGCGCACAATTTCAAAACCGCTTTCCGCCAGCAGCCGCTTCGCCGCGCCGGGCGACATTTCATTGAGCATCACGTCGCGCTGGCTTGCGCGCTGCCGCCAGCGCCGCCAGGCGATCGCCGGATGCCGCAGCGAACGGGCATTGCCATGCACATTCACCAGCAGCAATCCGTCCGGTGTCCGCAGGACTTCCCGCAGCCGGCGCAGCACGCGCCCGCGCAGCTCCGGTTCCACGTTCAGCAAAAAACGGAAGCAGCTGATCAAATCATATTCGGGCGCCAGCAATTCCGGTTGCGCCAGCACGTCGCCGACGAGCAGCCGCGCCTTGGGGCATTTGCCGCGCGCCACCGCCACCATGTTTTCGGAGATGTCCACGCCGTCGGCGGCGTCCACGAGCGGCTCCAGCGCGGACAGCACCCGGCCCGTGCCGCACGCGAAATCCAGCAGCCGCACCGGGCCGGAGCGTGCCGCGCAAAAATCCTTCACGACCCGTTCCAGTACCGGTCGCTGCCACCGCCAGCTGCTGCTGGAATAACTTTCCGCGCCGTATTCGGCGGCATCGTAAGATGACACGGCGGCTTTTTGCTGGAACCGGTCGGCGTAGCGGGTGGTCATGCGGGCGGATGATTCGAAACGGAAATATCAGGTGCGGAGGACATTTGTTTCAGTGACAAAAAATAGAAGTCCGCCGCCGGACAGTCAAACGGTTAATCATCATCCAGCCGATAACTTTGATTGCCAGCGCCGCCGCCAGTGGTTAAAAATCCTGACCGTGAAATTTTCCATCATCACGCCGAGTTTCCGTAACTCTGCGTGGCTCAAGCTCTGCCTCGCCTCCGTGGCCGACCAGGCCGGCGTCGAGTTGGAACACATCGTGCAGGACTCCTGCTCCGACGACGGCACCCAGGACTGGCTGCCGCACGACCCACGCGTCAAGGCGTTCATCGAGAAGGACGCCGGCATGTATGATGCCGTCAACCGCGGCTACCGGCGCGCCACCGGCGACATCCTCGCCTACCTCAACTGCGACGAGCAATACCTGCCCGGCGCGTTGGCCGCCGTGGAAAAGTTTTTTACGGCGAATCCCAAGGTGGAGGTGCTGCTCGCCGGCAGCATCGTGACCGACGGCACGGGCAACTATCTTTGCCACCGGCACGGCATGGTGCCCAATTCGCGTCATATCTGGTATCGGTTTCCGGCGCTGACCAGCTCCATCTTCATCCGCCGCCGCGTCATCAGCGAGCGGGGCATTTTCTTCGACACGAAATGGCGCGACCTCGGCGATTTCCACTGGGTGCTGGCGCTGCTGCAGGCGGGCGTGCTCATTGCGGACGACCCGATGTTCACCTCCGTCTTCGCCGACACTGGTGAGAACATGAACCTCAAGCCGAACGCCGTCCGCGAGATGGCCGAGACGCGCGCGCTGATCCCGGCATGGATGCGCCCGCTCAAGCCGCTGTGGATTTTGAGCCACCGGCTGCGCCGCCTGACGCACGGTCATTTCTCGCTGAAACCCACCCGCTACGCCATCTACACCCAGGCCAGCCCCGACCAGCGCGTGACCGTGGACGTGCCGCACCCCACGCCCATCTGGTGGAACCGGCTGTGAAGCCAAAGCGGAAATCCGAAATCTGAAAGCGGATAATCGCCGAGACGAACCCCTCACCCTCAATCCCTCTCCTGGCCGCGAAAAGGCGCAGAAGGCGCAAGACAAACGAGGATTGAGGATGGCGGATGGCAAAGCGGAAACGGATTGAACAACAAAGAAGGGTGCAGTCAGAACATCGGTAACCCAGTGGTGCAGCCGCAAAAAGGCGCATCGGGCAGGCCGGGATGACGGGGGCTTCAAGCCGGAACGATGCCGTTGGGGAGCTCGCCCGCCCCGGGCGCAGTGGGTCGCGCCGAACCACCGCCGGGGCGGCGGTTGCTCCCCACAGCCCAGTTCAGCCCCACAACTGCCGGTCGAGCGAGCGATATTGAATCGCCTCGCTGATGTGGTCGCCCGAGATTTTTTCCGCGCCCGCCAGATCGGCGATGGTGCGCGCCACCTTCAAAATCCGGTCGTAGGCGCGGGCGCTCAAATGGTATTCCGTCATCGCGTGCTTCAGCAGATCGCGCGTCGGCTCGTCCAGCCCGCAGTACGCTTTCAGCTCGCGGGATCCCATCCGCGCGTTGCACGTCACCTTCGGCTTGGCGGCAAATCGGGCCTGTTGAATTTTGCGCGCGGCGACGACGCGCGCGCGAATTTGCGCGGACGTTTCGCCGGGACGCGCATCGCTCATCTCGCGGAACTTCACCGGCGGCACCTCGATGTGCAGGTCAATCCGGTCCAGCAGCGGCCCGGAAATGCGGCCCAGATAATTCTGGATTTCGCGCGGCGAACTGCGCGATTCAGCGGCCATTTTCCCATCGGGCGTCGGATTCATCGCGGCGATCAGCATGAATTGCGCGGGAAAAGTCAGGGTGCCGGCGGCGCGCGAAATGGTGACGTGGCCTTCCTCCAGCGGCTGCCGCATCGTCTCCAAAACGCTGCGCTTGAACTCCGGCAGTTCGTCGAGAAACAAAACGCCGTTGTGCGCCAGCGAAATTTCCCCCGGCGTGGGATTGATGTTGCCGCCGAGCAAGCCGGCGTCGCTGGCGGTGTGATGCGGCGCGCGGAACGGCCGCCGCGTGACGAGCGCCTGGCCGGATTTCAGCAGGCCGACGATGCTGTGAATCTTGGTCGTCTCCAGCGCCTCGGCCAGCGTGAGCGGCGGCAGAATCGTCGCCAGCCGTTTGGCGAGCATGGATTTGCCGGTGCCGGGCGGCCCGATGAGGAGGGCGTTGTGACCGCCCGCCGCCGCGATTTCCAGCGCGCGTTTCACATGCTCCTGGCCTTTGACCTCGGAGAAATCATTTTCCTCGTCAAGGTCGTGCGCGAACAGTTTTTCGAGATCCACCCGGGCCGGCGCGAGGTGGATTTCGCCTTCGAGAAACTGCGCGGCCTCGCGGAGGTTTTGCACCGGGATGACATTCAAGCCGCCTACCACGGCGGCCTCGGCGGCATTTTCGGCGGGAACCAGAATCCCGATTTTCCCGTCCGCCCGGGCCTTGAGCGCGATGGGCAAAACGCCCTTGCAAGTCCGCACGCCGCCGGTCAGCGCGAGTTCGCCGATGACGACAAAATTGTCGAGCTGGTCGGTCTCGATCTGTTCGCTGGCGGCGAGCATGCCGATGGCGATGGGCAGGTCAAAGCTCGGCCCTTCCTTTTTCACGTCGGCGGGCGCGAGGTTGATCGTCGTCTTGCCCATTGGGAATTTGTAGCCGGAATTCGCGAGGGCGGTGGAGACGCGGTCCTTGGATTCCTTGACCGCCGCGTCGGGCAGGCCGACGAGCGCGATGAACGTCTCGCCGTAGCCGCAGTTGACCTCGACTTCCACCGCGTAGGCGTCAATGCCATTGACGGCGGCGGAGCAGGCGCGGGATAACATGGTTTTGTTTTACTGGAATTGGCCGCCGCCGCAAAGCTAAATTGCCCGGCGCACCGAACCAGGATGAAACCGGAAACCCAGATCAAAGCGGAAAGCTGAAGACAAATGCTGAAAACTGAAAGGCTGAAATGCCAAAACAAAACTGGGCGCAGAAGCAAAGCGAGGATGACCGGAAACTTGGCCGCAAAAAGGCGCAAAAAGCGCAAGCCAAACGAGGGTGGAGGAAGGCGGGGCGCAAACCCTGAACCGAAGGCCAACCGTCCGTTTTTTTGGTTCGGCCTTGAGGAATATCATCTGCCTAGAGGATAATGGCGTTGACAGGGTTGGAGCGGGCGGGGAAAATCCAGCTTCAAATCTCAATCGGATCAGCCGTCATTCCAAAATGAAAGTCGTCATTCTATGCGGTGGCAAAGGCACCCGCTTGCGCGAGGAAACCGAATACCGGCCCAAGCCCATGGTGCCCATCGGGGATCGCCCGATCCTCTGGCACATCATGAAGACCTACGCCGCCCACGGCCATAAGGACTTCATCCTCTGCCTGGGCTACAAGGGCGAGATGATCAAGGATTTCTTCCGCAATTATCTCTGGATGACCAGCGATGTGAAACTGCGGCTGGGACGTTCGCCGCAGCTCAAATTTTACAACCACCATGACGAGGAAGACTGGACGGTCACCCTCGCGGACACGGGACAGGAAACCATGACCGCCGCGCGCGTCAAGCGCATCGAAACTTACATCGGCAAGGACCCCGATTTTTTGCTGACCTACGGCGACGGACTGTCCGACATTGACATCAACGCCTCCATCCGGGCGCATCGGCGCGCCAAAAAAATCTGCACCCTCTCCGCCGTCCATCCCGCCGGGCGCTTCGGCTCCCTCAAGATTGAGGACAACGGTTCCATCCATACCTTCAACGAGAAACCGCAGTTCGAACAGGATTACGTCAACGGCGGCTACATGGTCTGCCACCGTAACATCTTCAATTACCTGACCGATGACCCGGCCATCATGCTGGAACGCGACCCCATTGCGAAGCTGGTGGCTGACGGCCAGTTGCACTCCTACCGGCACGAAGGCTTCTGGCAGCCGATGGACACCTATCAGGAGTCCCAGTATCTCAACAAGCTCTGGGCGGAAGGCAAGGCCCCCTGGAAAATCTGGTGATGTTCAACCACGTTTTCCAGGGCAAAACCGTCTGGCTCTCCGGCCACACCGGCTTCAAGGGCGCGTGGCTGGCACGCTGGCTCACCCAGCTCGGCGCGCGCGTCCACGGCTTCGCGCAGCCGCCGGCAACTTCGCCCTCCGTTTTTGAACAGCTCGGTCTCGCGCAAAAAATCGAACACGAAATCGGCGACGTGCGCGACGCGGAGGCCGTGAAAAAATCACTTCTCCGCGTCCAGCCGGATTTCGTCTTCCACCTCGCCGCGCAGGCGCTCGTCCGTTATTCCTACGAACATCCGCTGGAGACCTACGCCGTGAACGTCATGGGCACCGCGCACGTTTTGGAGGCGCTCCGTTCGCTGGCCAAACCCTGCGCCGCCGTCATCGTCACCACGGACAAGTGCTATGAGAACCGCGAAATGGATTATGCCTACGCCGAGGACGATCACCTCGGCGGGCACGACCCCTACAGCTCCAGCAAGGGGGCGGCGGAAATTGTTGTCAGCGCGTATCGGCGGTCGTTCTTCGGCCAGTCGCCCGTGCGCATTGCCAGCGCGCGCGCCGGCAACGTCATCGGCGGCGGCGACTGGGCGCGCGACCGCATCGTGCCCGACTGCATCCGCGCGCTGCAGCGTGGCGCGGCCATTCCCGTGCGCAATCCCGCCGCCACGCGCCCGTGGCAGCATGTCCTCGAACCGTTGAGCGGCTATCTCTGGCTGGCCGCGCAGCTTTACTCATCACCCGCCACCGGTCACCCGCCACTGTGCAGCGCCTTCAATTTCGGCCCGGAAAAGGAAGCCAACCGCAATGTCGGCGACCTGGTGCGTGAAGTGCTGAAAAGCTGGCCCGGCCGCTGGGAGGACCAGAGCGATCCGCACGCGCATCATGAGGCGAAGCTCCTCATGCTTTCAACGGCCAAGGCCAAAAAGGTTTTGCACTGGCAGCCGACGTGGAATTTTGAAACCGCCATCGCCAACACCGTGAACTGGTATCGCACGGTGAACGAAAATCCCGCCACTGCCGAAAGCCTGACGCTCCGGCAAATCGCCGCATACGAAGCCGCCGCCCGCGCGGCAAAAATCCTGTGGGCGGCATCCTGACCCACCATGAATAATCCACCATGGAGGGCATGAAGAACATGAAGGTTGGAATTGCCTGTAAAATTTCCTTCATGTTCTCCATGCTCTTCATGGTAAAATTAAATTGAATGTCACCCGCTGAAATCAAAGCCGAGATCCTCCGGCTCACGCGCGAGTATTCCGCCGCCACGCACGCCGCGAACCGCCCCGGCGACGACGCGAAACGCCCCGCGTTCGTCCCCGGCCAGACGACCGTGCCTTACGCCGGCCGCGTGTTCACCGAGGATGAGGTCGAGGCCGCCGTTTCCGCGACACTGGATTTCTGGCTCACGCTCGGCCCGGAAGGCGAGGCCTTTGAAACTGAATTGGCGCAGATCCTTGGGGTCAAGCGCAGCTTGCTCGTCAACTCCGGCTCCTCTGCGAACCTCGTCGCCATCGCCGCGCTGACCAGCCCCAAGCTCGGCGACCGCCAGTTGCGCCCCGGCGACGAGGTCATCACCAGCGCCGCCGGTTTTCCGACGACCGTCGCGCCGATTTTGCAGAATGGCTGCGTGCCGGTGTTCATTGACAACGATCCATCCACGCTCAATGGCCGCGCCGACCAGCTGGAAGCCGCGTTCACTCCCGGCAAGACCAAGGCTGTGATGATGGCGCACACGCTGGGCAATCCGTTCGACCTCGCGGCCACGGTGGAATTTTGCCAGCGGCATAATCTCTGGCTCATCGAGGATAACTGCGACGCCCTCGGCTGCCGCTACGATGGAAAATTCACCGGCACGTTCGGCGATCTGTCCACGCAAAGTTTTTATCCGCCGCATCACCTCACGATGGGCGAAGGCGGCGCGGTGAACATCGTCCGCGACATGAAGCTCAAGGTGCTCGCCGAAAGCTTCCGCGACTGGGGCCGCGACTGCTGGTGCGCCAGCGGCAAGGACGACACCTGCCACAAGCGTTTCGGCTGGCAGCTCGGCGAACTGCCGGAGGGCTACGACCACAAATACATCTACTCGCACCTCGGCTACAATCTCAAGCCGCTCGACCCGCAGGCGGCGATTGGCCGGCAGCAGTTGAAGAAGCTGCCTGCCTTCATCCAGGCACGCATGGACAACTGGAATTTTCTGCGCACCGCGCTGGCCGACTTGGAGGAATTCATCGAGTTCCAACTGCCCACCCACGCGACCGGCTGGAACGGCAAATCGGAAATCGGAAATCGGAAATCGGAAATGGCATCATGGTTTAACTGGGACACCAGCGGCCACCAGACCGAATGTTCCTGGTTCGGCTTCATGATGCTCGTGAAAAAATCCGCACCGTTCACGCGCCGCGAACTGGCGCAGCATCTCGACGCGGCGAAGATCGGCAATCGGATGTTGTTTGGCGGTAACCTTGTTCGCCAGCCGGCGTTCGTTACCTTGAAAAAACAGCAGCCCCAAGCGTTCCGCGTGGTGGGCGACCTCGCCGGGGCCGACCGCATCATGAACGAGGCCGTGTTCATCGGCACCTATCCCGGCCTGACGCCAGCCATGCTGGATTACATGGCGGAAACCATCACCAAGTTCGTCCGCTCCAAATGAAGATTTTCGTCACCGGCGGCACCGGCTTCATCGGCAGCCATCTGGTTCGCGCGCTGGTGGCCGATGGCCACGAAGTGCTGGCGCTCCGGCGGGAAAAATCTAGTCTCGCCCGTTGCGAAGATTTTGAGAAGCAGGTCGCTTGGGTGAATCAAGACGCCCCGGATTGGTTGCAATCAGTCATCGCGGCCAAGCCACTCGTCATCATTCATGCGGCGTGGGCCGGCGTCACCGCCGCTGAGCGTGCCGACTGGAGACTGCAATCTACAAACCTGACCCTGTTTGCCGACCTCCTGCATATCGCCGGCAGCGTCAGCCTCAAACACTTTATTGCCTTGGGTTCGCAGGCGGAATACGGCTTCATTAATGCCCGTGTGGATGAGACACATCCCTGCCGACCGGACACGGCTTACGGCGCGACCAAGCTGGCGGCGCTGGCTTTGCTGGAAGGCTTCGCGCGGCAAAAAAAACTGCCTTACGTCTGGTTGCGCCTGTTCTCCGTTTATGGTCCCGGCGAAGGCGAATCATGGTTCATTCCCACCTTGATCCGGCAGATGAAACTCGGTCAGTCGCCCCAACTATCCGGCTGCGATCAGCGTTACGATTATCTGCACGTCCACGATCTGGCCACCGGTTTGCAGGCGGTCTTGCGGCACCCGGAAGTGAGCGGGGTTTTCAATTTGAGCTCCAACGCTTCGTTGTCCTTGAAACAGGTCGTGCAACTGGTTAAAGAATACGCCGGTTGCCGCGTGGAACCGGCGTTCGGTGCGCTGCCGTATCGAACCGGCCAATCCATGCACATGGAAGGCGATAGCACCCGGTTCAACCGGGCCTTTGCCTTTCAGCCGCAAATCAGCTTGGCTGACGGCCTGCGCCAACTGGTCGAAGAAGCCCGGCAAGCATAAATGAATCCAGCCTTTGATACGCAACAGTTGGCACGGCAAATCCGCGCCGAGGCCGTCAAGATGGTCGCCGCCGCCAAGGCGTCGCACATCGGCGGCGCGCTTTCGATGGCCGATCTGCTGGCCGTGCTTTACGGAGAAATCCTGCGCGTGAAACCAGAGCAGCCGGACTGGCCGGAGCGTGATCGTTTCATTTTGAGCAAAGGCCACAGTTGCACCGGCGTCTATGCCGCGCTGGCCTTGCGCGGATTTTTCCCGCTCGCAGAACTCCAGACTTACGGCCAGGACGGCTCACGCCTGATGTCGCATATCAGCCACAAGGTGCCGGGCGTGGAGTTTTCCACCGGCTCGCTCGGCCACGGCCTGCCGTTCGGCTGCGGCAAGGCGCTCGCCGCCAAACGCCAGAAAAAGGATTGGCGCACGTTCGTGATGTTGAGCGACGGCGAACTGGACGAAGGCTCCAACTGGGAGGCCATTCTGTTCGCGCCGCAGCACCGGCTGGATAATCTCGTCGCCATCGTGGATTACAATAAAATCCAGAGCCTCGGCAGCGTGAAGGAGGTTTTGGACCTGCATCCGCTCGCGGAAAAGTTCCGCGCGTTCAACTGGGCGGTGAGGGAGATTGACGGCCACAATCACGCCGAAATTTCCGCCGCGCTCAAGTCACTGCCATTCGAGCCGGGCAGGCCGAACTGCCTCCTCGCCCACACGGTCAAGGGCAAGGGCGTGGATTTCATGGAAGACAAATTGCTCTGGCATTATCGCACGCCCGACGCCGAGCAGGTGAAATCGGCGCTCAACCAGCTTGGCTGCACGTCATGAGAACCGCCTTCATCAACGAACTCATCGTGCAGGCGCGGCGGCATCCGGAAATATTCCTGGTGGTGGGCGACCTCGGCTTTTCCGTCGTCGAGCCGTTCGCGGCGGAATTTCCCGACCGCTACCTGAACGCCGGCGTGGCGGAACAAAACCTGACCGGGGTCGCCGCCGGCCTCGCGTCGGAGGGCTATCATGTTTTCACCTATTCCATCGCCAATTTCCCGACGCTGCGCTGCCTGGAGCAGATCCGCAACGACATCGCCTATCATCGCCTGCCGGTGACGGTGGTGTCCGTCGGCGCCGGTTTCGCCTATGGCAACCTTGGCTACTCGCATCATGCGGTGCAGGACATCGGCATCCTGCGCACGCTGCCGGAAATGACCGTCCTCTCGCCCGCCGATCCCGGCGAGGCGCGGGAAAGCCTGCAATGGCTGGCGAAGCATCCATGTCCGTCTTATCTGCGGCTGGGCAAGGCCGGCGAGGCGGAACTGCATCAAACGCGTGGCTTGGTGCCAGGCCCGCTGAAAATCCTGGAAGGCACCAGCGACGTGGCACTGGTCGCCACCGGTTCCATTTTGAAGGAAGCACTGGCGGCGGCAAAACTTCTGGCGGCGGACGGGATTTTCGTCAGCGTGTTTTCCTGTCCGCTGTTGCAACCGGTGGCGGTGGAGTTTTTCGCCGCGCTGAAAAAATATCCGCGGCTCGTGGCCTTGGAGGAACATGTGCCGGCGGGCGGGCTGGCCTCGCTGCTGCGCGAGCATCTCAACCAGCCGGTGCATTCGCTGGCCGTGCCGCCGAAAACCCTCGGCCTCGTCGGCTCGCAGGAATATCTGCGGCGGCACGCGGGCATGGATGCGGCGGGCATTGTGGCGGCGATCAAAGCGTTACCATGAAGGGCAGGAAGCACATGAAGATGACCAGCGATGCAGCCCGCTTGCCCCGGACTCTTGATTAATAAAAACTTCATGATCCTCATGCCCTTCATGGTTGATCCCCAGCAATGATCCAGCGCTTTCACAGATTCCGTCGCTGGGCGGGCGTGGATCGGGCGGTGTTTTTTTCCAACGCCGGCCAGCTCCTGCGTCTAGTCACCGGCCCCATCACCATGGCGCTGGTGCTGCGCTATCTGACCCCGGAAATCCAAGGCTATTTCTACGCCTTTTCCGGCGTGGTGGCCATGCAGGTTTTTTTGGAGATGGGTTTTTCCCAGAACATCCTTCAGTTTGCCTCGCATGAGTTCGCCAAGCTGCGCCTGTCGCCGGCGGGAAAACTGGAGGGTGACCCCGTGGCGCTTTCACGTCTGATTTCCCTGGGCCGGCTGGCCTTTGGCTATTATGCGGTGGCCGCCGCAATTTTCTTCATCGCCATCGGCGTGGGCGGACAGTTTTTTTTCGCCCATTCCGGCCAGCATGGCGTGGCGTGGCAGGGGGCGTGGTGGATCATCGCCGCGAGCGCCGCCGGCTCCCTGGCGGTCAATCCGGCCATGTCCCTGTTAAATGGCTGCAACCAGATGGCCGTGACCGCGCAGTTCAGTTTCTGGGCGTCGCTGGGGGTTTTTTCCGTGAACGCGGCGGGACTGATGGCGGGGGCGGGCATCTATGTTTCCGCCCTCGGGGCGGCCGCCAACCTGCTGTTCACCGTGGGCTATCTTGGCCTGCGCTGGCGGCCGTTCTTCCGCCAGTTTCTGAAACCTCCGCAGCACGGCCAGGTCTCCTGGCGGCAGGAGATCTGGCCGTTCCAGTGGCGGATCGCCGTGAGCTGGATGTCCGGCTATTTCATCTTCGACATCATCAACCCCATCGCCTTTTATTTTTGCGGGCCGGTGGCGGCGGGGCAACTGGGCATGAGCCTGCAGCTCACCCGGATGATTTTCAATGTGGCCATGGCCTGGATTTACACCAAGGCACCCCGGTTCGGCAGCCTGATCGCCGCCCGGTCCTGGCGGGAACTGGATTCCCTCTGGCGGCGCAGCACCGTGCAGGCCTTCGTGTTTTGTCTCCTGGGCATGGTGGCATTCCTGTCGGCGATTCCCTTCATCGGCCTGCTTTTGCCGAAAGTTCCGGCCCGGCTGGCTCCCTTTGGGGTCAATGCCTGGCTGGCCGGTGCCATGCTGGTGCAGGTGGTGACGGTGGCCATGGCCATGGAACTGCGGGCGCACAAGCGCGAGCCATATATGTGGCTGTCCGTGGCCAACGCCGTCTTGAGCATGATTTTTATGCTGCTGCTGGTCCGGGTATGGGGCATTCAGGGCGAGGCCATGGGCTATGCGCTGGCCATTGGGGCGGTATTCTTTCCCGCCTGGAAAATTTATCAAGTCAAACGGCTGGCTTACCGCCAAAGTTCCACTACGGAGGTTTCCTTGAGTCCGACCGCTACTCCAGAGGTGAATTTGCCATGAACCCAATATTGACCAGCGCCATCCGCACGTTCAACTCCGCCGGCACATTGCCGGCGCGTTTAAATCACGGGGGAGGAGATACAAAATGAAAACAAATGCCAACTCAAGCCATAAGTTAACAGCCATCGAAGGACTTCGGGGCTATCTTGCTCTCTGTGTGCTGTTGTCACATGTGCTTCAGTCAACCGGCTATGACAAATCATCTGGTCAGCTAAAGGATATTGGTGGCCTGGCTGTGCAGTGTTTCATGATCATCAGCGGCTTCGTCATTTTTCTTCTGCTCGATTCTCGACACGAACCATACCGCGTGTTTATTAGTCGCAGGTTTTTTAGAATATTCCCCGTTTATATTCTTTTGTTCATAGTTTCAATTCCTTGCCTGTTATTAACTGAATCGAATCTCATAAAAAGCGCTGGTCTGGGCTGGTTCAATCCCCAAGAGCTGGCTTCAACTCTAGCCGGCTTCAATTCCATGTGGCAAAACATAAATTTCCACGTTCCTTTGCATTTACTTCTATTTCAAGGACTCATTCCGGAGAGAGTATTGCCAGGCAGTGCGACTGCATTCCTTGGGCCGGCGTGGAGTCTTTCCTTGGAATGGCAATTTTACCTGCTTGCTCCACTGTGGTTTTTTGTTGCAACGTCACAGGCAATTTGGAAACGACTTTTTATGTATGCAGTTTGTGTTGTGGCCATCGTAGGCAGCAGACGCTTTTTGCCATCAGTCGGCCAGGAAGCAGCCCTTCCCTTTCATGTCGAACATTTCTTTTTTGGCCTCGTCTGCTATCTGCTCTATCGCACATTAAAAAACGTCAAAATTAAGGAAGACGCAATTTTTCCAGTGATTTTCATTATGGGACTGGCAGTCTATAAATGGTCAGGAAGAGGTGGGGAAATAATTCCGTTTTTGGTTTGGAGTTTTCTGTTTGCTTTATTGATTGAACCTCCATCCTCAATCTCTTCTCGATACATTTCACCAATCTTTACGAATCGAATTTCAGCGTGGCTGGGGAAAATTTCTTACAGCATGTATCTTAGCCACGCGCTTGTGATAATTGTTGTGAAATGGTGGCTTTTAGCAACCTTTCCAACGGCAACACAAACGCAGCATTTAATGATGCTACTCCCATTAACACTTAGCTTCACCATTCTTTTGTCAGCTATCTTATTTTATGGGGTCGAGGCACCTTTCATGAAATTTGGTAAATACCTGACAAATAGTAATAGTGAAAAATCCTTTAACCCTTCCTCTTTAAGATAACTTGAATCCTCCAGTCAACGCCAGCGGGTTTATGGCGGGAATGGCCTGACGCTGTATCGTCATGCCGTTTGGCAGACGCAACCGTTTGATGAAACGTTGCCCACCGGGGAAGATTTGGCGTGGTTTTTGCGCGCACTGGAAAATGGCGCGGTGGCGGGCCGGGCCAGAGCCTCCGGCAACTGGGGATCTGGAGGGATCGCTTCTAAAAAATGGGGCACGGGAAAAAGCCCCAAAGCGCCCCGGTCTTGAGGGCGCAACCTGACCTGACCATCGGAGCGCTGACGCTCCGGGTTTTACCGTGAGGCCGGTCCGTGATTTCATTTTGCGCTTTATGCGTTTTTTTAACGGTCAAATTTTCCCCGGCCAGCTTCCGGTTTCAGATCTCCGGTTTCCGGTTTGATCCGGGTTTCCGCTTTTCGCCTTTCGCTTTCCGCTTTGCCTCGTTATTTTACCGGCTCGAACGAATTGATTTGAAGCCATGACCAACCCCCATGTTGCGATGCGGATGCTGATCACCTATGTGATCTGCATTCCGCTGGCCATCCTGCTGGGTTACCTGCTCACCAACCCGCTGGACTACGGCACGCTGGGTTTTCTCGGCTTGCTGCTGGTCATCCTCATCTCGCCGGTTTTCATCAAGTGGCATTATCCGATCATGGTGTTTGGCCTGTGGGCACCGGTGTCCTGTTTTTTCCTCATCGGCCGGCCGCCGCTGTGGTGGGTGGTGGTACTCATGAGCCTGACGATTGCCATCCTGGAACGCATCATGAACAGCGACCGGCGGTTCCTCCGGGTGCCGGTGCTGACCTGGCCGCTCCTGTTCATCGCTGCCATGGCCTTCCTGACGGCGGAGCTGACCGGCGGCGTCGGCCTGCACACGCTGGGCGGCGGCCTGGGCGGCGGCCGCAAATACCTCACGCTGTTCGTGGGCATCGCCTGTTTTTTTGCCTTGGTCAGCCACCCCATTCCCCCGGCCCGGCGCAAGTTTTATGTGGCCCTCTTTCTGCTGCCCGGACTGCTGTCCCTGATCGGCGATCTGTTTCCCTATCTGCCCGCGCCGCTCAACTACATCAATCTCCTCATTCCGCCGACCGGTTATAATGTCGGCCGCGCCGAACTTGGCAGCACAAGCGTTTTTATTGACCGGTTCAGCGCCGTGGCCACCGGGTCCTCAATGCTGCTCAGTTTCATGATGGCCCGGTGGGGGATGCGGGGCATTTTTCTGGGGCGCAGTTGGTGGCGGCCGCCGGTCTTTGTGCTGGCGTTCCTGCTGATACCGATGGGGGGCTTCCGCGCGTTTTTGGTGGGGATGGTCATAACCATTGTCCTGATGATGTTTTTGGAGGGACTGCGGGGGCCCCTGCTCGCCTTGCTAATCAGCGGCCTTGTGGCGATCGCCCTGTTGGTGCCCTTCGCCGGCCACCTGCCCCTGAATTACCAGCGCACCCTGTCCTTCCTGCCCTTGAACTGGAACCAGGATGCCGTCCTGAACGCCGAGGCCAGTTCGGAGTGGCGCTTCAACATATGGCGGCAAACCTGGCCCAAGGTGCCCGAATATTTGCTGCTGGGCAAAGGCTATGGCATCAGCCAGGGCGATTATGATCTGATTGCCAATGCCCGAATGATCAACGCGGCGGCCAGCTTTGACGCCAGCGAAGACGCGCTGGCCCTTTCCGGCGATTATCACAACGGGCCGTTGTCCACCCTCATGCCTTTCGGCATCTGGGGGGCCATCGGCATCGTCTGGCTGATGGCCGCCTGCCTGTGGGTGCATTACCGCAATTTCCGCTACGGTCCGGCGGACTTGAAGACGGTCAACGCCTTTCTGCTGGCCTGGTGCGTGTATCATTCCTTCGCCTTCTTTGTCATCTTCGGCTCCTTCAGCGATGACATCGGTTATTACGCCAAATATGTCGGCATTTGTGTCGCCCTGAACGGCGGGGTGCTGGGGCCAAAGCCCAAGCAGCAGTTCAACCCCCTGATCAAGCCAGCCAGGCCGCTGCCGGCGGGGGTTCCAATGCCCCTGGCCGGCCGCCAAATTCCGATTTAAGGGAAACCTGAAAACGGAGACCTGCCTAGGGCGAGGATGGAAGATTGAGGATGGAAAAATACAAAAGCGGAAACGGGTTGAACAACAAAGGAACCAAGGCACGAAGATGTGCAAAGCGGAAGACAACCTGAAAACTTAAACGGAACCGGCATGAATTTCCGCCCCGCCCAACTTTCAGCTTTATCTGTGCCTGATGATGGCTCCCGTTTTTGCGCCTTTTTGCGGCCATGGCTCAAACTCCATTGTTTCCATTTTCCGTGGCCCAAGTTTGCCAATCGTAAATCGCCAATCGTAAATCGTAAATCTGCGGAGGTGCCCGCATGAAGCCCCGCCTGCTCGTTCTGGAGCTCTGGGGCTTGGGCGACCTCGTCATCGCCACGCCGTTCCTGCGCGCCGCCTCGGAAAAATTTGAGGTCACCCTCGTCGCCAAGCCGTTTGCGCAGGAACTCCGGCCGCGCCTGTGGCCGGCGGTGGAAGTGGTGCCGTTCATCGCGCCGTGGACGGCGTTCCGCGACAAATACCAGCTCTGGCGCTGGCCGTGGCGGGAACTGTTTGCGCTGCGCCGCCGGCTGGCGGCGCAGCATTTTGATTTTGCCGTCTCCGCCCGCTGGGATCCGCGCGATCATCTGGCGCTGAAACTGTCCGGCGCGCGGGAGCGCCTCGGGTTCGCCCGCCTGAACAGCCGGCGCTACCTCACGCAGGAACTGACGCGGCCCGACCCGCTGGCGCACCGCCACGAATTCTGGCGCGTGGCCGGCGCGGCGCTGGGGCTGGAGCTGCCGCCGCGCGAAAAAATTTTCACCACCCCGCCCGCGCTGCCGCGCGCGGTGCTCATCCACACCGGCGCGCGGCTGCCGCTGCGGGTGTGGCCGCTGGAAAATTTTGCGGAACTGGTCGCGCGCCTGCGGCAAAATAATTTCACCGTGCAGGTCGCGTGCGATGCCGATCAATCGGACTGGTGGCGGAGCCGGGGGGAAAACGCCGTGGCCCCGCGCACGGTCACGGAATTATTCGGCTGCCTGGACCGGGCGGGCGCGTTCATCGGCAACGACTCCGGCCCCGGCCATCTGGCGGCGGCCGTGGGGCAGCCCACCTTCACGCTGTTCGGCCCGCAGCTCCACGAGTGGTTTGCGCCGCTGCATCCGGCGTCGGAAGTATTTGAAGGGAAAGCCTGTCCCTACAAACCCTGCTCGGACTACTGCCGCTTTGCCGAGCCGTTCTGCCTGCGGGGCGTCACCGTGGCGGAGGTCTGGCCGCGCGTGGAAGCGTTCGTGCAAAAACACCTGAAGCCAAAAACTGAAGTTTGAAGCCGAACGCCGAAGTGGGATCCGGCTTAGGCCAGCGGAGCTGGTCCGGAGCGCGGGTCTGTGACCCGCAGCGCCTGGCTGGGCGAAAAAAAACGGAAATTTTGATCCGTGGCTGGGATGACGTGCTGCGGGTCACAGACCCGCGCTCCGCAGCCGGACGCTGCGCCCTGACCGCCCTGCCCCAACCCCAACTTCGGAATTCGGGTTAAAGCCGGCTGGAAGCCGGCGCTCCGGCGGCGGATTGAACAACCGCCCTGCGGGCACCTTCTCCCCCACGGGGGAGAAGGCCGGGATGAGGGGGCGCGGTTCATGGGTAGGGATTTCGTTTCAGGTCTCAGCTTGCGCCCTATAAAATCCGTGTTTATCCGTGTCCATCCGTGGTTGAAAATTGATTCGTCTTGGTGGGGCGAGCGTCCCCGCGAGCCGGTTACCTGTGAAAAGTTTTTCAATTCGCGCTGATTCGCGTAATTCCCGTAAAAACCGTTTTTTCAGTTTTCAGCATTTGGCTTCAGGTTTCAGGTTTTATTTTTGGGCCGGCGGGGGTTTGCCCGTTTTTCCCGCGCGGCGCGCAGTTGCAAGGTCAGGGTCTCGGCCTCCTCCAGCCACTCCAGTTTTTCGCGGAAGGTGCTGATCAAGCCCAGCAGCAGGGTGTGCAGCTCGGCTCCTTCCGAGGTGCCCCAGCGCCAGTCAGAAGTCCGGCAAAGTTTGCGTATTTCTTTTTTGGTCATCGGTAGGGATTAAGTTTTTTCAGCGCTTGGATGTCCAGCAAATCCTTGTCGCGACCGGCCGACTTTTTCATGGCTAAAAGCGTTTTGTAGGCCACGATCGGCGCGCGGATTTTTCCCGCCACCGGCTCCCACTTCGCCTGCGCGAATTCTTTTTTGAAATCGAAGGGCTCGTAAACAAAAACATCAATCGGCGTCCGGCGGTGGGCATCGCTCCACAACTTGAGCACAATCATGTTTTTTTCCGTCCGCCAGGACTCGCGGAGTTTCGGATTGGCGAAATCTTCCGGCGTCACCGGGACGGACATCCGCCAGCCGGCCGCCTGCAGGGTATGGAGCGCCCGCGTGATGTTTTCGGGTTGCAGACCAATCACCAAATCCACATCCACCGTCAGCCGTTCATAGCCGTGCGCACTGACGGCCAGACCGCCGACTATGAGGTATTCCACCTTGGCGGCGTTCAGCGCTTTGACGATGGTTTCAATGCTGCGGACTTCCACGCCGGCAAACTACAAGCAAAAGCGGAAGGCGAAAAGCGGAAACGGGTTGAACCACCAAGGAACCAAGGCACAAAGTTATTCGCGAATTACGCGAATGAGCGCAAATTAAAAACCGAACGAACAATTCGTGCAAATTCGCGCAATTCGCGGACAAAAAATGTTTTCTTCAACCCATAATTTTGCGCCTTTTTGCGGCCAAGTTCCCGGTTTTCTTTGTGACTTCGTTCCTTTGTTGTTCAACCTGTTTTTAATTTCAGCCTTCAGTTTTTTTGATGTCAACATGTCAGCATTTCAGTATGCCAGCATTTATTTAAGTTTGGTGCCCATCCGTGGTTGATCGGTTTTTAGCCCGTGAAGTCTGTATTTGGTACTTCACCGGGCCAGCATTTCAGCATTTGGCTTCAGGTCTCAAGTTTCCGCTCTGGGGGATTGCCAAGAATGGCCGCGAACCGCTATAAACGGGTGACGTGATTGCTGAAATGGAACAATCAGGCTGCCGGCCCGCGCTCGGGCAATTCCGGTTTCTGGCGCACGAATTGCGCCTGCTCACGCATGGCAAATCGAGCCGCTGGCTGGTGCTATTTTTTGAGCCTTCGGCGGGCGTGATCATTTCCTACCGCCTCGACCGTTGCGGTTATTTGTTATGCGGCCAGATCTGGACCGGCTTGCGCGTGCTGTTTCTGCCCGGCTTCTGGTTTCTCAGACTGTTGAGTTGCCGCCATGAAATCTGTTTCAAGGCCGCCATCGGTCGGGGACTGCAGGTCTGGCATCCCACCTTGGGCGTGGTGGTCCATGGCGATGCCATGGTGGGGAAGGATTGTATTTTATATGGCGGTAACAGCATCGGTTGCCGGCGGGGCGTCCGGCGGGGCGAACTGGTGCTGGGGGATAATGTCACCCTGGGGATCAACGCGTGTGTTCTGGGGCCCGTTCGGATTGGCAACCGGGTCACGATCGGCGCGGGTGCGGTGGTGGTGAGCAGTCTGGCGGATGATGTCGTCGCGGTGGGCGTGCCGGCCCGACCGCAGGCTTGATTTTAAGTGGCCGCCGGCGGCCAGTTTCAGTGCTTCCAGCCGGCGTCACCGTGGCGGAGGCCTGACCGCGCGTCGAAGCGTTTGTGCAAAAACACCTCCAATAAAAAGCGGAAAACTTTCAGCCGCAAAAAGACGCAAAAATTAACCACGGATGGACACGGATAAACACGGATTTTAAACAAATGCTGACATGCTGAAATCTGAAACCTGAAAGGGGCTGCGCCTTTCAGCTTTTCAGTTTTTCAGGTTTTGCCTTTGGTTTTCCCGCTTGCCGCCCCTGCCGGCGGCGGGCATCCTGATTTTCAATCTTAAATTATGAGCATCGCCTTAGTCACCGGCTCCGCCGGCCTCATCGGGTCCGAAACCTGCAAACGTTTTCACGCCGAGGGCTATGACCTCGTGGGCGTGGACAACGACATGCGCGCGAAATTTTTCGGCGCGGAGGCCTCCACCGCCAGCACGCGCGCCAAGCTGGAAAAATCGTTTAAAAATTACCGGCATGAGAACGTGGACATCCGCGACACCGACGCCGTCAATGCCGTCTTCGCCAAACTCGGTTCGTCCGTGAAAGTCGTCGTCCACACCGCCGCGCAGCCCTCGCACGACTGGGCCGCGCGCGAGCCGCACACGGATTTTGGCGTGAACGCCGTCGGCACGCTGAACCTGCTCGAAGCCGCGCGGCAGCATTGTCCCGAGGCCGTGTTCATCTTTACCAGCACTAATAAGGTCTATGGCGACACGCCCAACCGGCTACCGCTGCGCGAACTGGAGAAGCGCTGGGAGATTGACCCGGCGCATCCCTATCACGAAGGCATTGACGAGACGATGTCCATTGACCAGACCAAGCACTCGTTGTTCGGCGCGAGTAAAGTGGCGGCGGACGTCATGGTGCAGGAATATGGCCGCTATTTCGGCATGAAGACGGCGATTTTCCGCGGCGGCTGCCTCACCGGCCCGGCGCACGCGGGCACGGAGCTGCACGGCTTTCTGGCCTACCTGATGAAATGCTGCGCCACCGGCCGGCCGTATCGCGTGTTTGGCTACAAGGGCAAGCAGGTGCGCGACAACATCCACAGCCACGACCTGGTGGAGGCGTTCTGGCAATTCACGCTCAAGCCGCGTTCCGGCGAAGTCTATAACATGGGCGGCAGCCGCCACTCGAACTGCTCGATGCTCGAGGCGATTGACCTGTGCGAGCAGATCAGCGGCAAAAAATTGGATCACACCTACGTGGAGGACAACCGCATCGGCGACCACATCTGGTATATCAGCGACGTGCGGAAATTCCAGGCGCATTACCCGGACTGGAAATACAAATTTGATTTGAAGGCGATCTTGGAACAGATCCACGCCGCCGTCATTGCCAGTTGATTTTTTGGCCGCAAAAAGGCGCAAAAATGAAAACAGCAAATCCTGACCCCTCACCCCGCTTGGGCGGGGCGAGGCTGCGATGGCTGTCTGGTTGGCGCCTGCATCCGTGTTTATCCGTGTCCATCCGTGGTTAAATAAAATGAAAATCCTGATCACCGGAATTTGCGGCTTCGTCGGCAGCACGCTGACGCGGGCGCTGCTGGAGTCCACGACCGGCTTGCAGATCACCGGCGTGGACAATTTCATCCGGCCCGGCAGCGAACTGAACCGCCGGGAACTCGCCGCGCTCGGCGTAAAAATCCTCCACGCCGATGTCCGCAGCGCGACCGATTTCGAGACGCTCCCCGCCGCCGATTTCGTCATTGATGCCGCCGCGAATCCGAGCGTGCTCGCCGGTGTGGACGGCAAGACCAGTTCCCGCCAGTTGCTCGAACATAATCTCTGGGGCACGGTCAACATTTTGGAATACTGCAAGGCGCATCGCGCCGGCCTGATTTTGCTGAGCACCAGCCGCGTGTATTCCGTGCCGCCGCTCGCCGCGCTGCCGGTGGAAGTGCATCAGCGCGCATTCCGGCCGGTGCCCGGTGCGAAACTACCGGATGGACTAACGGCGGCCGGCGTCAGCGAAGCGTTTTCCACCACGCCGCCGATTTCACTCTACGGTTCCAGCAAGCTCGCGAGCGAAGCCATCGCGCTCGAATACGGCGAGACGTTTCAGTTTCCCGTGTGGATCAACCGCTGCGGCGTGCTGGCCGGCGCGGGACAGTTCGGCAAGGCGGACCAGGGAATTTTTTCGTTCTGGCTCAATGCGCACCTGCGGCGGCGGCCGCTGAAATACATCGGCTTCGACGGTGGCGGGCATCAGGTGCGCGACTGCCTGCATCCGCGCGACCTCGTGCCGGTGCTGCTGGCGCAGATGAAAAACAACGAGTTGCCTCCGGGCGCAGGCCCCGTTTCCTCCCTCTCCGCCAACGGCGTTGGGGGAGAGGGGCGGGGTGAGGTGGTACAAGGCGTTCCAGTTCAAATCCCCTCACCCCGGCCGCGCATCGTGAACTTAAGCGGCGGTGTAAAAAATTCCATGTCGCTCGCGCAGCTCACCGACTGGTGCGATGCGCGCTTTGGCCGTCACGCCGTGGCCAGCGAGGCCGCGCCGCGTCCGTTCGACATTCCGTGGATGGTGCTGGACTCCACGCTGGCAGAAAAAACGTGGAACTGGTCGCCGAAAATCTTGCTGCCACAAGTCTTGGAGGAGATTGCCCAACACGCGGAGCGGCAGCCGGACTGGCTCGAAATCTCCAACCCTTGACCCCGTTTATGTCTGAAAACGCCCAGGAACTTCAACGCATCTACCAGCAGCGGTTTGAGCGGACGGCGGCCTACCGGAACCGGGTCTGGCAGGTGCTGACGCGTTCGTTTTTCAACCGCTGGATCACGCCGGACGCCGCCGTGCTGGACCTGGGCTGCGGCTATGGCGAATTCATCAACAACATCGCCGCCCGGGAAAAATATGCCATGGATTTGAATCCGGATGCGGTCCGGCATCTGGCCAAGGAAGTCCGCTTTTTCGAGCAGGATTGCTCCGTGACCTGGCCGCTGCCGGAAAACTCGCTGGACACGGTCTTCACCAGCAATTTTTTTGAGCATCTCCCGGGCAAGCAATGCCTCAAGCAGACCTTGCAGCAGGCCTACCGCTGCCTGAAGCCCGGCGGCCGGCTCGTGGCCATGGGGCCCAATATCAAATATCTGACCGGGTCTTATTGGGATTTCTTTGACCACCACACCATCCTCACGGAGCAGTCCCTCGCCGAGGTGCTACAGATGCAGGGCTATGTGCTGGAGCAGGTGACCCCCCGTTTTCTTCCCTACACCCTCGTCAAGGCTCCGGAATACCCGCTTTCGCTGCTGCGCCTGTATCTGGCCATGCCCTGGATGTGGTGGTGGAAGGGCCGGCAGTTTCTGGTGATCGCGACGAAACCGCGTTGAAATCTGAAACTTGAGACCGGAGGCTGAGACCGGAAAGCAGAACGCCAGACAAAAACGGAATTCGAAAAGCGGAAAGCGGACATGGGTTGAACAACAAAGGAACAAAGACACGAAGGTGCAAAGCGAAAAGCGGAAAGCGAAAATTATTTTTACCACCGATGCACACCGATAAACACGGATTGGGAATGGGCGAACGGCTCGCGAGGACGCTCGCCCCACCATCCGCCTCTTCCATGCTCGACTTGGGCAGGCTCCGTGCCTTCTGCGCTTTTTTGCGGCCAACCGGTTTTGTCAGGTTTCAGGTCTCAGGTCTCAAGTTTCATTTTTTAGCATGAACGTTTACCCAATAAAGTCCGTTTCCAAAACCGCTGCGCCGGCCGCAGGAAAAATCGCCGGCCGCGAGTGGGTGGGCGTGCTGGTGCTGCTGGCGCTCCTGTTTGGATTTGATCTGCTGACTTGCAACCTCTCGCCAACGGTCTGGTGTGATGACATCAGTTTCACCGAGCCGGCCATCAATTACCTGATGCACGGCACTTACACTTCCACCGTCTGGCAGTTCCAGCCGTTGAATACATTCCCGGCCGTGAATTGTCCGCTGTATTCGCAATCCATCATTGGCTGGCTGACGTTGTTCGGCACGAATCTATGGGCGGTCCGATCGTTCAATTATTTTCTCATGGCGGTCGCCTGCCTGCTGTTCTGGCGGCTGCTGCATAGATTCAACCTCGTTCAATCCGCCCGCTGGCGGCTCGCCTTGGTGGCCGCCTTTCATCTTGGCTACGGGATCAGTCATTCCTACCGCTGTTCCCGCCCCGATACGCTGGGCCTGTGCCTGACGCTCGGATTGGGATGGTGGTTCACCGTCCAATCTGCCCGCTGGCGCAATGGGGGGCTGCTGGTCCTGAGCGGATTGCTGCCATGGGTGAGTTTGACCAGCGGCCTCTATGCGGGCCTGGCGTGCTTTTGTGCCGTGCTGGTTCTGGGCCGCCCCAAGTTTCTTCAGGGGATGGTGGTCTGGGGCGGATTGCTGCTGGGCGTCCTCTCCGTCGTCTGGTTCCTGTCCGCGCAGGGCGCCCTGCAGAATTTCCTGACCGGCGCAAGTTACGCGGTCGGCGAACCGTATGTCCACACCGGCAAGCTGCCGGTTCTGGCGCGCATCGGGCAGGTGATTAAAACCACGATCCCCGCGTATTTCTGGGATTACAGTTCCGTCATGTTGGTGCTGGGCTCGCTCGGGTTGATGATCCTGTGCCGCCGCGAGCTGAAAGCCCGGGCCAACTGGCGGGTCATTACCTGTTCCGCCCTGATCTTCATCGCCACGCCCCTGCTGTTTAATGTCACCGGGCACTATGCGTTCTATTATTCCTACATGATTTTTATCCCGGCACTGATATTCTTTGCCGCCATCGCCTTTCCTTCCCTCAAACCGCAGGTGCCACCGGCGCCCCGCATCCTGCCAGCCATGATTGCCTCGGCCACGATTCTTGCCACCGTCCTGGTCGGCCTGCCCCTGCGGATGGCCGCCACCTTGAGCCTGACAAAAGTTGCGCCGCGGGCAGAAATCCAGCGGCGCGTGGATGCCTGGGTGACCACCAACGACGTGGTTTACACCGACGACACGGCATTTTTTGAAGTGAAGCAGCGCGCCAAGGTGGTCTATGCCCGCTGGTCGTTTATGGAATTCATGATCACCCACATTTCCGGCCGGCGACTGACCCAGGCGGACAAGGACAGCGTGAACAAACTGGTCATCCGGGCCGACCAGGCGGAATTCTTCACCCATACCTTCGGCGGCCAATGGCAGGCGGTCACCGAGCCGTTCGGTGATTCCACCCGCTGGGATCGGGTGGAACACATTCCCCTGATCCAGGCGAAGGTGAAACGTTACCTCGAGCAGCCCCAAACGTATCGCTACCATTTGCAGATATTCCAGCGCCTCACCCCGGCAACAACCGAGGCCAAGGACAAGGCGCCCGGAATCCAGCCGGCGGAACAAATCCAGGGCGCGGGCGGGCCGGGCGCAATCCAATTTTAGTTTGAACCGGCGGGCGGCCGGGCAATTTCGAAAGGGCCGCTGCCATTAGAGCATTGACAGAAATGATGTAGCGAGGCGGAGCGAGGATTTTTGGTTATTGGCGAGGCTTTGGCGAAGGCGCAGGTTTGAAAACCCTCTAACTGAGCCGAAACGAAGCCCAAAACCAAAAAGACCGCTGCTTTCAAATCTGATTCCGCCGCGCTACCGGATTTATGGAAATGCTCTAAAGAACGATTGATATTTATGGGACATTCCACAAAGATGCGTGACCCAAACCAACCGGAATTCAAAATGATGTGCCATGCAGCTTGATGACCATAAGCCAAATGCCGGCGGGCCGCCGCTGGAACTGTTTTCCGTGGTCATCCCCGCGCGCGATGAGGAGGAATCCCTGCCCGCGACGCTCGAGCATCTGCACTTGGAATTTTCGCTGAACCAGGTGCCGCACGAAATTGTCGTGGTGGACGACGGCAGTCAGGACCGGACGTGGGAGGTGCTGCAAAAGCTGAAGGAAAAAATCCCCACGCTGCGCCCGGTCCAAAACACCGGCGAACACGGCTTTGGCCGGGCCATCACGTTCGGCCTGCGCCACTGCACCGGCGACGCGGTGGTCATCATGATGGCCGACGAGTCGGACGACGCCCGCGACGCGGTGCGCTACTGGAAACTGCTGAATGAAGGCTGGGACTGCGTGTTCGGCAGCCGCTTCGTCAAGGGTGGCGGGACGATTGATTATCCGAAGTTCAAGCTGTTCGTGAACCGGCTGGCGAATTTATTCATCCGCTGCCTGTTCGGCATTCCGCTGAACGACACGACGAACGCGTTCAAGGCTTATCGCCGCACGGTGATCCAGGGCTGCGAACCGCTGATCGCGCCGCACTTCAACCTCACGGTGGAGATTCCGCTCAAGGCCGTCGTGCGCGGCTATTCGTGGACGGTGGTGCCGATCACCTGGCGCAACCGGCGCTTCGGCGAGGCGAAATTAAAAATCAAGGAGATGGGCAGCCGCTATCTGTTCATCTGCGCGTATGTGTGGCTGGAAAAATATTTCAGCCGGGGCGACTACAAGAAAAGATAAACCAAAAGCGGAAAGCGAAAGGCGGAAACTGGCATTGGTGGCCACGCACTTTCGCGCGCAACTTCTTCTTTCAGGTTTTCTCCCTCTCCACTCTGGGGAGAGGGCCGGGGTGAGGTGCTTTCCGCTTTCTCCTGTGGCGTTCTTCGCGTCTTGGCGGTTATTCGCTTTTATTTTTGCGTCTTCTGCGCTTTTTTGCGGCCAGCTTTTCGTTTTTCAAGATCTGTGGCCATCTATGCCCATCTGTGGCTCACTTTCCACATTTTCCCTTCGTGCCTTGTTGCTTGGTGGTTCTTAATTGACCGGGGGCGGGACTTTCGCCCGCACCACGGACTGATAGACCGCGTTGACCGTCGCCCGGTAATCCTCCTCGGTGAAGCCGGCAGCGATGCGGCGCGAGGCCGCCCCGCCTTTTTGCCGGATCATTTTCCGGTCGCGATCAATGGCCAGCAGGATATCGGTCAGGCAGGCCACCATCCGGCGCTGGCGGGCCACGGGAATCTTGAAGCCGCATTCGTCCGTGACGATAAAGCCCGGGCTGCCGCAGTCGGCCACCACCGGGACACACCCGGCCAGCATGGCCTCCATCATCGTCAGTCCGGCGCTTTCGCGCAGGCTCGGCAGCAGGAAAACGTGGGTGCGGCCCAGTTCGCGCTGATAATCCTCGCCCTGCAAATTATCAGCAAACTCCACTTCGGCCGCCAGGCCCAGCCGGGCCGCCAGTTTTTTGAAATGGGCGATCTCCGGCCCGCCCGCCCCGAGCCGATAATGAAATTTCATCCCGGCCGTCTTCGCGCGGGCCAGCGCCGCCAGCGCGAGCGCCACGCCTTTGCGACCTTCCATATTGCCGGCCGCAAACAGCCGGAGCGGCCCGTCCAGTTTTTTGCCGGGCGCAAACCGGGCAAAAGCCGCCACTTTTTCGGCGGAATAAAATCCGGGCAGCAGCCGGGACACGCCGTCGCCCGAACCACGCACCTGTTTCACCAGCCGCTCGGTCTCCGGATTCGCCGCCAAAACATGAGCGGCCTCACGCAGGCTGCGGCGCACGCCGGGGGAAAAACGGGAGACGAGGTTGGAAGCCATCCGCGCCAGCTCGAATGCCGCTGAAGGGGCGCTCAACATGGGCAAAAGCCGCAGGGGAAATTGTTCATTGCCGCCAATGGGGCCAAAGACAAACGGGATGCCCAGCCGCCACAGCGGCGAGGCCACGCGCCAGGTGGCGTAGGTGATGTGGTGGGCCAGGTCAAATTTCTCGGCCGCGTGGAGCGCCTGCGCCAAGGGCAGGATGGCCCGGGAAAAATGGAGATACTCCTGCCAGCCTTGCAGCCGGGCGCGCATCCGGTTGGCGTGCCAGGGCCGGAAATCACCGGCGAAAACAAAGTGCACATTGGGGGGAATCAGGCCCTCGGCCGCCGCCCGCGCCAAATCGGATTGACTGCGCTGGCCGACGAGCACCCATAATTCATGGTCGCGCGCCAGCACCTTGACCGCCGCCCAGCCAAAGTAATTTTCCGATCCGAGATACGGGTTGCAGGCGATGGCGGAAATGAGGACTTTCATCTGGCAGGCCATTGTTTACAGGGAAAAACGGGCGGACTCAAGTTGCATTCCCAACCACAATAAAAGACCTGAAATTTGAAACCTGAGACCGGAAGATGCAGTGGTGCAGTCAGAACGGGCGCAAAAAAATCAACCGTGAAACAAACGAAAACGACCGAGGAAAGCACCTTTCAGCATTTCAGATTTCAGCATGTCAGCATTTGTTTAAAATCCGTGTCCATCCGTGTCCATCCGTGGTTAATCGGTTTTTAGCCCGTGAAGTCTGTATTTGGTACTTCACCGGGCCAGCATTTCAGCATTTCAGTTTTCAGCATTTGGCTTCAGGTTTCAGGTTTCATTTTCCCACCCGGCCCGTGTGCCGGGCATTTGCCCGGAACATCGGCCAGGGGCTGTTGGCCGGCGGCAGCGCCTCGCCCGGCGGGCGGATGGCGTAAAGCCAGCCCCCGGCGCAGGCATAAAGGATTCCCGCCCGATCCATCACCAGCGCGGCGCTCACGTTCGCATTCAGGTTCGCCTGCCAGAGTCGCTGATCCGGGGATCCCACCGCCTGCACGGTCCGCCAAGGCACGGAATAATAAAACCGGCCCGGCACCGCCACCGCCGAGACCTCCACCGGCACGGGCGAACCACTATGCCAGAGCTTCTGCCCCTCCCGGGACACGACCAGCGTCCGATCGTTCTGGCCGATACAGATGTTTCCATCCGCATCCACCACCGGCGAGGATTTTGTGGTGCTGCCGGTGTGATAACGCCATTGCTCCGTTCCGTCCGGGTTCACCGCATACAGGTTTCCGTCCAGCGAGCTGAAATAGATCGTCCCCGCCGCGCCGATGGCGGGCGAGGAAATGATTTCGCCGCGCGTGGCGAAGCGCCAGCGCACGGTGCCGTCGGGATTTAGCGCGTAAAGGTTGCGGTCATGCGCACCGAAATAAATCGTGCCGTCGCCCGTAATCGCCGGCGAGGAGTCCAGGATGGATCCCGTGGCATACTTCCATTTCACCGTGCCATCGGGCTGGAGGGCGTAAAAGGTCTGGTCCCAGCCACCAAAATAAATTGTGCCATCGGCCGCAATGGCCGGGGAAGAGTCCACCCATGCAGCTGTGGCGAATTTCCATTTCAATTTTCCCGCCGGGGTGACGGCGTAAAAATTCCCGTCGCGACTGCCGAAATAGATGGTGCCGTCGTCGCCGATGGCGGGCGAGGAGACGATTTCGCGCCCGACCTGGAACCGCCATTTTTCCCGCCCGTCCGGGGTGACCGCATAGAGGATGCCATAAAACGTGGCCTGATAGAGGGTGCCGTCCTCCGCGATGGCCGGGGCAGACTGGCTGGAGTTGTAAGGCAGCTGGCCCTTGAAATCAAAGACCCAGAGGTTGGTGACTGCCAGCGGCGGTGTTTCCGCCCGGGCCATCCAGCCGCCCAGCAGCAGACCACCCAGAAACAAGAATAATCCTGTCGCCCGGATGGTGGCGGCGACTGAAAAAATCCAGACGTTTGACATGGCGGCGAGTAAAGCAGGGGCACGATCTTGGTGCAACTCCCAACTCCCGGCTTTCAGAATTCCAGTTGCTCACCGGTCGGGCCCACGGCACATTGCCCCGGTGAAAATTCTGATTGATCAGCACCTTCCGTTTCTGTTGGCCCACGGCGGGGCCAACACGCAGGTGGAGCAGACCAGGCTGGCACTGGAACGCGCCGGGGTGGAGGCGGAATTCCTGCGCTGGTGGGACGAAAACCAGCGCGGCGACCTGATCCATTTTTTTGGCGTGCCGACCGCCGGTTATCTGCAGCTGGCACAGCTTAAGCATCTGCCCGTCATCACCAACACGCTGTTCACCGACACCTGCAACCGTCCGCTTGCCCGCCTGAAACGGCAGGGCTGGCTGGTGAAAACAATCTTGGCGCTGCCGTTCGGCGAAGGTATCAAACAACAGTTGACCTGGCGCACCTACCAGCGCACCGACCACAATATCGTGAGCCTGAAGGCCGAAAAAACCGTGTTGCAAGTGGTCTATGGGGTGCCGGCGGAACGCATCACCGTGGTGCCGATTGGCTTGACGGAAACATTCCTGCGCGCCGGAGCCGCCCCGCGCACGGAGCCCTACCTCATCTGCACCGGCACCATCACCGAACGCAAAAATTTTGTCGAGCTGGCCCAGATGGCCCGCGCCGCACAGACCCCCATCCTCTTCGTCGGCAAGCCCTACCATCCCAACGACCCGTATGGGCTGCGTTTCAAGAGCCTGGTGGACAACCAATGGGTGAAGCATCAGCCCCATGTGGATTCCGGATTGGAAATGGTGCGGCTGCTCCAATCCGCGCGCGGCTTCGTGTTCATGAGCAACTACGAGAACTGGTGCCTCTCCGCCCACGAGGCGGCGGCGTGCGGCTTGCCGCTGCTGGTGCAGGATCAAAACTGGTCCCGCGAACGTTTCGGCAACCAGGCACGGTATTTTCCGACCATCGGGGTGACTGCGGCCAACATCGCCCTCTTGAAACAGTTTTTCCACGATGCCCCCGGCCTGCCTGGGCCACAGCTACAACTCCATGGTTGGGATGCGGTCGCGCAACAGCTCAAGGCGGTCTACGAGAAAGTTCTGGCCGCCTGAAACTCACTCCCCTGCACCGGCGGACGGCTTAGCCGCAATATTTTTTCACCATGAAGTGCCTGAAGGGCATAAAGAATTTCAGGGGCGGCACCTGAAGACGAATTCAACCTTCATGTTCTCCCTGCTCTTCATGGTGGATCAACTCAGGCTCAAAACCTCGGCCAGGTTTTGGGCGATCGTTTCGACGGGAATATCTTGGATGCAGAGCGGGCGGTCATGGATACAGGTCCAATTGCAACCGAAACACGGCACCCGATGGGTCAGCCACCGGAAGGTCGGCGACTCGCCCCACGGGCCGAAGAGGCCATAATGTCCACCGCCGATAATTACCACCGCCGGGCATCCCAATGCTCCCGCCATGTGCGCGTGACTGGTTTCCATGCAGACCACCGCCTTGGCCAGCGACATCAGCGTCGTATGTTCCGCCAGGTTCAAGGTTCCGGTCAAGTTGACCGCCTCGATTCCCGTCTGGTTCAGGGCTTCGGCGAAAGCGTTGGTTGACCGGGTGTCCTGCTTGCCGCCGGCGATGACAATTTTCAGGGATGAGCCGGCCACGGCAGCAGCCACAGCTTTGGCCAGTTCGCCGGCTGGATATTCCCGAAACGCGGCTCCCGCTCCGGGACACACCAGCAGGAACGGCGCGTCCACGTCCGGGGTCAGACGCCGGATCAGATTTTGTTGTTCTTCCGGCCGGATGGTCAGACGGGGCGGGCTGGCCGGCGGGTTGGAAAAAATATAATCGGCCAGACCGGCGTGGTTTTGCAGGTCACGCACGCCGGTCAGCCGGGAATAGTCTGGCAGTGGCAGCAGCCGGTCATAGATGCGTTCTTCCCGTGGTCCGCTCCACCAGTGGCCTTCGGTTGGGCGGGCGTTCTTCAGGGCAATTTTTTGCCGCGCGGGAATCCAGCTTACGACGGCGATTTCGTCGAAGTTGCGAAAGGTGCGCAAGTCCAGCAACAGGTCGAAGGGCGGCAGCGACTTCAGCCGGCGGCGGAGGTTTTGGTCCAGCAGGATCTCTTTCGACGTGCTGCGCAGGTTGAAAACTTCCATGACCGACCATTCGGGAAATTGCTGGCGCACCAGTTCCCCCACCGGTTGCCGGCAGAAATAAGTCACCTCCGCTCCGGGCAGTTCCTGCCGGATCAGCTGGAGCAGCCCCGTGACCAGGGCGAAATCCCCGATGCCATCCAATTTCACCAGCGCGATGCGCTGCCGCGCCAGCCGGGCGCGCTCCAGTTCCGGCCGGGCCGGGCCTTGCCGGTAGGTGGCCAACCGCGCCGCGAGCAGCCGTAGCAGGAAAAGTTTCAAATTCATGGGTGTTGCCGCCATGTTCAAATTTGCCTCGGTCAAAAATTTCTTTGATGTCCGCTTAACGCATTCTTTTAATAATCTGTCGCCCCCAAGCGATGCCCGGCGACTCGATGTATTTGAACGCCAGAAATGCCAGCGTGTAAACCAGGGGGATGATCACCAGTAAACCGCAGATGAATCGCATCACGGGGGATAGTCCCGCAAACGAACTCAGTTGGGTCAGTAACCAAATCACCAGCACCAACAGCGGCATATGAATCAAATAGACTCCATAGGAGGCGTCGGCCATGAATTTGAAAATCCGGTGGCCAACCACCCGACTGGCCCGATTCACCATTCGATCAAGGGGTGGCAAACCCGTTCCGTAATTGAGAGCCAGTTCATAAAAGGCGAACAGGAAGCAGATCAAAAGAAATTTTTTCATGTAAATTCCCGCCACCAGCAACGCCAGCAACAATAGAAAAGTGCGTTTGGCAAAACTATCCTTCTCATACAGGCCGGCGGCCAGCAGCATTCCCACCAGAAAACAGTCAATTCTAAATGGCAGCAAGGTTGGATAGGAAAAAACCCCCAACCATCCCGGTTCGGCGTTCACACCGACTCCGAACAACTTCAAGGAAACCCAACTGGTAGCCAACAACAAAGCTGTTCCCCAGATAAATTGCGAACGCACGAGCAGGAGCGCCAGAAATGGGAAAAATAAATAGAACTGCATCTCCAACCCGATGCTCCAATCCGGCAGGGGAGAGCTGGCGGCGTAGCGGGGAATTAAACCAAAAGCAAAGGAGAAATGAGTCAAAACTTGGGCGACCGACATTTCGGTGCTGGTCGGATCATGTGGCCCGGATACATACGTCGGTTGAAAAACACTTTGGTTATGCGCCTGCAATTGCTGCAAGCCATCGTGGAAAAAATAGACGACGAGGAGCAGGCAATAATACAAAGGCGCAATGCGGAAAAACCGGCGAACATAAAATTTCAAGCAGGTTTTGGAACTGCCCCAAGATTCACCCCGGTTGCGACGTTCATAAAAATGCCACATCATCAGAAAGCCGGAAATGAGCATAAACACGTCCACCGCAAGCCCGCCCCAATTAAATGTCAGCAGGTTTTTTCCACTGCTGACACAGGTTGCCGTATGGTTGAACAACACCACTGCCGCGCTCAAACCGCGTAAAAAATTCAACGAGGCAAAAGCATGTTCCCGTGTTTTTTTAACACCGGAATCTGCCTCTGTGAATTGACGGGTTTCTGTCAAATTGTTTTGCATCATTGCACGGTTTTCAGTTTGCGGATAATCCAGCACTCACTACAGCATATCCAGTATTTTTACCGAGGTGGCTCATTCACCGGTCTGTTTTTTGATCAGAAAATTTGGGCGCAAGGTAGGCCCCGAGCGCATGGGCGCATTGGCGCAACAGGGCCGAGGCCGGAATTTTGGCCGTGCCCCATTTTTTCAGCAGCGATCCCCAGCAAATACCGAGTTGCCAGAGGCTCATGGCCGGCATGCCAGTCAACTGGCCGGCCATGCGCGCTTCCTGCCAGCCTTTGCGGAACATATGCCGCAGGCTGCCCTGGTTGCGATACAAAGCCCGGGCCGACGGCACGCGAGCGGCGACTCCGCCGCCAGCCAGGGCGCGCAAAAACCAGTCCAGATCTTCCCCCGTGGGCAGCGTCTCGTCAAACGGCTGCGCCTGCCACGCGGCGCGGCGGTAAAGCGCCAGGCCGTTGCCGCCGTAAATTTTCCGGTGCTGGTGCGCGTCCGAATTTTTATCGGCCAGCAACCCGGTGGGCGGTTCGGGAATGTCGTGGCGTTCAATCAGGCTGCATTCGCCATAGGCCACGTTCACGGCCTCTGGTAATTTCCCGGCGGCCACGCGGAAGGTTTCCACCAGCGTTTCCGACGACGGCACGCAATGCGAACTGATGACCAGCACCCACGGATTTTTTGCGGCGGCAAAACCGAGGTTCAGCGACTTGCTATAATTGAACGGCGGTTCCGCGACGAGGATGCGCGCCGAATTTTTTTGGGCGATGGCCAGTGTGGCATCGCCAGAGCCGGAATCTACCACGATGATTTCGTCGCCCGGTTGCACCGCCAGCCGCGCCAACACCGCCGGCAGCGTGCCGGCGGAATTATAGGTGCGGATGAGGATGCTGATGCCGGTATTCATCGTTCTGGCACCAAGGTCAATTTAGTTCGAGGATGCAAAAGCTCCTCCAGCCAGCCGGGCTTCGGCAGCCGTTGCAAGACGAACCGGAACCCCGCCGTCGGGCAAACGGACAATATCAGCAGCAGCAGGGTTTGCTGCAGGACGAGCAGGGATTGCTTGCGGCGGCCCGCCCGCAGCCATTCGTTTTTCCGAATGACCGTCCACAGCGGCGGCCGGACGCCAAAGGCCTTGAGCTGAAACCCGACCTGCCGGCGGACGCGCTGCCACCGGCGGATTTTTTCCGGCGTGTTGAGTTCCCGCAGGCCGATGAGCAGCATCCGGTGGTAACATTCATCGCTGATCCGTTGGGCCAGCAAAGTCTGGTTGCCGGGCGCTTGCAAATATCCCGGCAATTGGATGAACCGTGAAATGAATTCCAGCGTGGACCACCGGGGCGCCTCGTAAGGCGAATCCGTGATGAGGCGGGTCTGACTGATCAAAACTTTTCCGCGCTGTTCCTCGAGCAGCTTCAGCATGAGGAACATTTGCGGTCCCCAGGACGAAATGCTCTCGGTATAATGTCGCAGCAGCGGGCGGAAAGCGGCATGGCGGTAAATCCCGGTGGAAATCCAGAGCAACGATTCCACCGTGGCCTGCCGGAGCAGCGACGGCAAATCCGCGACGACGACCTCGGCGGCGTGCGGGCAGAGCGGGGACGCGGTGTGGATGAAATCCGCCGGGCAATCCTGGATGAGTCGCAGCAAATCCGCCACCGCGCTGGCGGAAATCGGATCGTCATCGCTCAACAGCCACAGCCATTCCGTCGGGCATTCCTCATAACACCTCAAAAAATTCCGGCCGGCGCCGCCGTTGACCGGGGCGCCGGCGTAGCCGATTTTTTGCGCGGCAAACCGGGCGACGACCTCCCGGGTTCCATCCGTGCTGGCGTTGTCATAAACCACGCAGTGCGCCGCTTCGGTCAACTGCGGTGCCAGCCGCTCCAGTTGAGCCTGCAATTTGGCCGCCCGGTTGTAAGTGGGAATGGCGATGGTCAAGACGGCTGGCATGGTTCGTGTGCGCGTGGTCGGCAGTATCCTGATTTGGAGTGCGGCGACAGGTCGCCGCTTTCCGACTGGGAGACATGTCTCCCAGTTCCAAAGCGCGGACGTGTCCGCGCACTCCAAACTAGGGCAATACCGCGTGGTCGGCGCGTTTGCCAAATATAACTATGGCGGTGGATGCTAATGCAATCCGGCGTTTCTTCAAGCGGGAACCAGCCGGTTCTCCGGCGGTGCCGTCGAATTTTAAGTTTCCGCTTCCGGTATTTTTTCGCGGCTGGCTTCCGATGGATGTTTCACCAGTGTCCATCCGTCGTTAAAGATTGGGAGCCGGATATTTTCGTGTCTTTTGTGACCACAATTCGCGATAGCGAACGGTTTGCTTGGGACAGCTAACTTGTGGCGGGCTTGGAAAGCCAATTCCGTGGTTAAAAAACTTTCAGCTTTTCAGCATTTCAGTTTTCAGCTTTGGTTTTGCGCCTTCTGCGCCTTTTTGCGGCTAGAATCTCCTTCCCTCGCCCCTTCGAGGGGAGAGGGATTGAGGGTGAGGGGTCAGGATTTCACGTTTCAATTCAGGTCTCAGGTCTCCAGTTTCAGGTTTGAATTTGACCTCACCGTTTGGTGATGAGCTGTTCGAGCTCCAGCAAGCGGAGGTTCATGCTGTTCAAGATCAGGCCCAGACCGAGGGACAAAAATGCCAGCATGACCAGCGCCGCCGCGAGGATGGCGCTGGGCACGCGGTGGACAAAATGGTTGGGGTCGGTGACAAAGTCATAAATCGGCAGCGAACCCGCCGCCAGACCCAGCAGAAACAAGACGATGGCGAGGCCGCCGAAGAAGGTCAGCGGCTTGTAGGATTTGACGATGAGAAACAGCCGCAGCAGGACGCGAAAGCCGTCACTGAAGGTGTTCAGCTTGGAGAAGCTGCCGGCGGGCCGGGAGCGATACGGCACGGGCATTTCCTGGATGACCTGGCCGCGATACAGCGCCTGCAGGGTGATTTCCGTCTCCACGTCGAAGCCCTTGGTGGTGACGGGGATCTGCCGGGCGGATTCGCGGGTTAACACGCGGTAGCCG
>Ga0265324_10000261_pt1 | contig 39114 bp, 27 predicted proteins | sample 41419metaG_FD_198634 | JGI IMG/M metagenome (GOLD analysis project Ga0265324, IMG submission 198634) | Rhizosphere microbial communities from Carex aquatilis grown in University of Washington, Seatle, WA, United States - 4-14-19 metaG | ecosystem: Host-associated > Plants > Roots > Rhizosphere...
TGGCATGCTAGCAAGGAAGCTAGCCTATGTGCAAGTCCAAGGCGAAGAAGGACAAGGAAATCCCAAGCTATTTATTTCATCTGTAGTCGTCGGCTCAGCACACTTAAAATACCTTTTCTTTGCTTACCTCTGTGTTATAAGTGTATTTCTTATTAGTGTTTTTGGATTGTTTATTATCACCGTATTCTCATTTGGCTTTTTTTCAAAATAATAATATTTTATAAGTACTCGATAGCGTTCTGGTACTTCATCAATAGTATCGATATGCATTGGTTCAGTTTCCACATATAAACCTGTCTCTGGATCTAGTATTTACCTCCTTTTAGCTTTTCTCGGTGAACTCATTATCAAGTTTAAGGTTTTCTTGGTAATAGTCATATCTTTATATGAGATGCTGAAGGGACGAGTTAAACTGACTAACTTTTCCTTCTCCATATCCTCATACTGTTCTTTGAACCATTCTTTGCTAACAGGGCTTTTTGGCGCTCCTTTTTGGACTAATACTTCTTATCCTTCTTCCGGTATGATGCTGTAGCTCTTAGGTGCCAGGAGGAATCCCTCAAAAGTATCTTTCAATATGGTCTTTTATTGGGTGGGACGGGAGGTTGCCACTAATGCAGTGCCAAGACTAACAGTTTTTCTTTGCGGTCTTTGTCGAAACTTGATTCTTAATCAGAAAGCAAAACTAACAAACGAAAATACACTTTTTTCCTCGACTCGAAACATATACATTGCACAACATGGATCCAGCTTCTACTAAATAACAAATATTAACTTGTAGTAGTTTTGGTAGTATACATTGTTAACTTTGGGAATGTAGGAAAACATGAATTTCCTTTCTGGCATGCACAGCTGGACCGGATGCCAGTTCAGTCTGATTCCCACATTATTCTTAAACCAAACCAATAATTTTCGATTTTGAATACTTAAATTTCTGCTTTGCTCACATTTAACGAATCAGCTTCTTGTCTAACAGACCTAGCTATCTATTTATTGTTATTTACTTATAAACACTTATTTATAAAAATGCGTAAATCCAAATATATATAAAGAATGATTTGATGTATTTCCTGCTGAAAAGGACTGGTGCAGGGCACTAACGTAACGGGTTCCTGTTTGGCGTTCTACTTGCAACCCCAAGATCCTAGTTTGCTCCAGTAAAATCCTCTGAACAATCAACAGTCAAAAATTACAATTAGAAAGAATTTAAGATATAACATAAAATTCTTAGAAGAAAATGAAAAAGAGAGTCCAAGAGAAAGAGGAAGATGTGGAGCTCACACTAAAGGTTTATTTGGATTTTGCACCTCCAGCTGTGTATGATTCAGTCGACTCAAAAAAAAAGAGGAGCGAAAAAAACTGTTTATGAGTCTTTGGTGGTCTGGTGCAGCACATTACAAAAGTTTTGAAAATAAGTCTAAATTCATTAGTTGGGTTGCGAATTTCACAACAACTATGATGGATTACAAGGTAAATAATAACAAGAGCGATTATGAGGCGAAAGTCATAGAATTTGTTGCAAATGCTAAGCACCCATTTCAGTTCTTAAGTCGTGTCGTCCATATGGATACACCCGTAAAGGATCAATACACTCAGATACCTGTTTCTATGGATGCATCATCCAGCGCTTACCAGATTATGTCTTCCTTCCTACTGGATGAAAAAATGGCTGTGCGCACTAATTTAATAAAAAAGGATGATAGCGATCATATTTATGACTTATACGAATCACTCATAGAAGATATAAAGCAAGATTTGGCTAATCCTGCATCTCCATCTCCTCTGAAGAATGCGAGTGTCAGGGAGGCATTAAAGAAGAATCTCACCCGTAAACTGGTTAAAAAAATCTTTATCTTTATGCCGATTGTATATGGGAAAACTCGGCATGCCGCTGCGGAGGTGAAGAACTGAGTTTCATTCTTCAGAAGAATGAGTGCTATGATAAAGCTTGTTCTTTCTCAGCACTTCTAGAGTAAAATTCAGATGTTTCTTGTGTAATTCCAAGCTGGAACTATAGATGAGTATATCGTCAAAGAAGACTAGGATGAATTTTCTATTCCTGGCTCGTAACGTTAGTAGTTACTCGCTGGTTGAAATATATTTTTCATCAGGTTTTGAAAAGTGGCTGGTGCGTTTGATAATCCAAAAGGCATAACCTTATACTCAAAATGCCCAGAATGGGAAAGCAGTTTTGTAAACATCTTCAGGTCTCATGAGGATTTGATGATAGCCAGATCTCAAGTCAAATTTCGAAAAAAGTACTTAACCCCGCAGTTCATCCAACAGCTCATCAATTACTGGTATCGGGTATTTATTCTGAATTGTTTGTGAATTATTAGTTTTTTGGGGAGTCAAAAAAACAGACCATAGCCAAAGCCAAAAGCTGGCCTTATCCGGAACCAAGATGCCTTTGAAACCAGCATTCGGCTAAAAACAATAGTAAGTCAAGAATGAAGAGAGATGGGAACCGATCCTAGCTTCCCCGATAGAGATGGGTGGGTTAAAGGCATCTAGACCGCTATCCAAGTGGGATGGTGAGGTTTCACCTATTCCCAAGTGAAAGACAAGGCAAGCAGAGTGGGAATCCGAGTGGGACATGAGTACTAGCGAGAGTTGGTAAAGGAAGATAGCAAAAGCATGCTATTATTTGTGCATAAAGTACCGAAGTTCGAGTCATAGGGGCAAGGATCTCAGAACCGGACTTTCCAAAGACCAAGACACCAATGCAGATAGTAATGCGATACCAGAGATATAGATAGAGAAATACCAGATATATAGACCGGATAGATAGCGTGATATAGATAGATAGCGAGAGAAAGAGACTTGGATTCATTCCAATGCCAAGACCGGATATAGAGATAGAGCCAAGTAAGGGCATGGCTTAAGCCAGCTCCTAATCCTAGGAAGGGTGAGGGCGCGTCGCATGATATGTAAAGTAGGCTTGTTAGGGTTGGCTAGGTCAGTCACAAAGGTGTATCGATAGGCAAAGTCAGGATGTATAAACAGGCATAAGTTTAGAGATAGGCATGCATAAGTTATAGGCTCAACTTGATAGCCAAGTTAAATGACTTCTAGGCCTAACTTGCCAAGTGTAGGTTGACTCATCATAGGGACATAACGTGGTGCCGATGGTCAGAATGACAGATTAGGAGAAGGATTGACCGGGAGGCTGAATGTTTGCTAGACTATAGCTTTGTAAAGAATAGGAGGATAGGTGAATAGAAAGGACGGGTCCTATCGAGAAAAAGTATGTCGTTTTTTTCGTTAATACAACAAAATCTTAAGCTGGCTTGAAAGCATATTACTATAACGAACGATCGCTGCTGAAACAAATGCTTTTCCTTCGGACTATAACAAGAAGCTCTGCTCTATTCCACCGCCTTTCATCTAGCTGCCTCTTTGAACCAGTTTTGATTTGATCTCTGAATCAAGCTATTATATTCCAACCATCTAAGCTTTATCTCATTGCCTGGCCAGGATGGAAACTAAAACGAATAATAATAAACTGAGGGAGGCCGCGTTGGTTATTGAATTACGTTATATGGGCCAAGTCTTTCTCACCAGCTCGCCTAGTTTGACCGGTTAATATTTAGAATCTATATAAAGAAATAAGTCAACACTCAAAATAGAGGCATTGGGGGGCTGCTCTTAGCTGCTTATCCTCTATAGAGAGAAGATAGAGTTTCAGTTCCACCCCTACTCCCGAAAGTTGGAAAGTGAAGCTCCAGTCTGATGGTAGTTTGGCCCGATACAAGGCTTGGCTCGTCTAATGGGTGTTCAGAACGAATTGCGATTGGAAGGAAGAGATGCAATTGGCTATGGTTAAGGTACGGAGGCTATGTTCAGTTTTTTTCTATGAATCTTTAGTAAATCTCTTTGTCACAGACGAATCTACTTTCTTTCCTAACAAGGCTTCGTTCATCTACGCCCATGACCAATCCCAAAGAAGAAATCCGTAGAGAAGTGAATGGAAAAAGGAAAGCTACAGTGATGTGTTGTAGGAAAGTAGATGAGCTATACTTCGGAAATGATATTTTTTCTATAAGTACAAAGAGAAGAAATGGATCCGGGTGGTACTTACGAATAGGCTTTTGAAAGAAGGAAAGAAAGTTATTTTGCCTAGAGAGCTGGAGGCAGCATTTGAAGAAACTGTTAAGGTGGCACGGAATAAATTTCTTCAAAGCAAGGGAGGACGAGGCCGCGTTGGATAAAGTCCTTTCCTGAAAAAAGCAGTACAAAGAACTAAAAGAGGAGCATTAGAAGATACTGAAAAAGAATGAGGAATTGGAGAAGTTATGCACTGACCAGGGAGGCGCAAGGGACTCTGTGGAGCATGAGCAGTTAGTTCAAAGGGCAGAGGAGTTGGAACTCGCCCTAAATGAGAAGGATAAAGAGATCCTTAAGCTGAAAAATGCCAATATCAAGGCCAATCAGGAGCTGAGGAAGATGAGCTCCCGGCAGAGATGACATGGGACAGAATGGCGAATTCTTAGTTGGGAAAGCAGAAGATAAACGAAATTGTGGAATTAATAGGTTATTAAATTCTTACCAAGATTATCCTTAGAGGATATTTCAATGCAGACCTCGAGGAGACCTGTCTATTGAAGCCCATAGTCCCCATGGTAAATGAAGAGGGACTGATGGACCACTTCAGAGGGAAAGGATTTCATCATAAAGACTTTGGCCAAGCTAAATGAATGGCTCGTGAATAAATCCACTCGCTGGGTCTGGATCCGGAAAAAATGGATTTGGTGGAGTTGGTAATACTCTTTGCTTATCCTTAAAACATTAAAATGCAACAAATAATAAAGATACTTATCCAACGCGGCCTTTTATTTTCTCCCGGCCCCGCCAGAATCAATGAAGCTTGAACTTTATGTAGAGAAGCATGGTGATCAGCCCCCGAAAGTGCTGAGAGACTCTGCTGGTTTTAAGCTGAAGGTAAGATCTGCCAAGAAGGCTTCCTCCAGCTCCTTAAGTTCTGCTAAATGAACTATTGCGCCTCTTTTGTTTTGTTTCGATTAGATTTGCATAGAGTCAAACTAGTCCTTGGTGATGTATTTTGGGTTTGCTTGTATGCAACCTTTGGCTACTCGATATAGCTATCATATCAGACTTCAGCTTGTATAAGAACCACCGTAAAAAACAAATTTTATTAATTTATGGAGCTTTTCCAAAGCTTATTTGTGCACAGTATGTGTCGTCTTGACGTCAAGTCAAACCATAAGTAAGATGAATTTCGCTAATCGTAACGATAATAATGTTAGAACTAAGGTTAATCGGAGTGCGCCATCAAGCGCAAACACCTTCTGGTGACAAGATTGCAATAGGCTTTAGTTTTTTTTAACCGGGAGAAAGAATTCATCTTTGAAAACATCATGGGGGTATTTCAATGTCACTCTGCCCGAGAGAAAGAGCAAGGATAAATCGTGGTGTAAAATGGATGCATCAAAAGCATTCAGTTGAAAGTAATAATGTGTTAAAATCTGAATCAGAGTATTTATTATAAATAAATGATATCTTTTAGTAGAAAAATCTGATAAACAACGATTCGAGGTAACTGGAGTAGTGGGGCTTATAAAAATGCGAATGCAATGATAAAATGCTTACATAAAAAATTATTATATTAATTAAAAACATAAACATCATCCACATAGTTGTCAATCACCAGCATAATCGTCTGCTGTTTTAGTAAAGATTCATTACAGATTCTGAGCAAAAAGCATTTACTCATTCATGCACACACACATATTACTACTAAAGTAAGAGTTTCTATATAAAGTATTTTTTAAGGTTGTTCATGTTCCAGGCGGAGTGGTATCCCGTCTAGCCTTTACAGATAACCTTTTCCTGGCTTCAAGATTTGAGTCACTTTAGGGCGGGCTGGTGCGAACTTGTCCCTCAGGTTTACATCGGCTCTGCATAGCACCAAGTCACCTGCTTGCACGGTCCTGTGCCTGACAGATCGGTCATAGAATCTCTTCATCTTTTGTTGATAAATTGAAATTATGATAGAGGCTATCTATCTCTCTGTGCTCTTACAGATCATCTAATGCTTCCTTCATAAGATCTGTATTATTTGCATCGTCAAACAGCAAGACTCTGTGAGATTTAGTTCAAACTTATTCTGGAACTACTGCCTCTGTTCCATACACCAGACTGAAAGGTGTTTCCCCTGTTGCAGTCTTGGGACTGGTTCTATAGCTCCACAACACATGTGGTAGTTAATCCACCCAATTACTGGGTATTCAGCCTTCTTTTTATACCATTCAACAAAGTCCTGTTGGTTCTTTCTACCTGACCTTTTTTCCATGGGGCTCTTACAGCAGCTGTTAATCTTTGTTCTATGTGGTTATCATGACAGAACTTTCTGAACTCTTTACTGTCAAACTGAGTTCCATTGTCTGATACCAAGACTTTAGGTAATCCAAACCTAACAATGATTTCGTTCCAGACAAATTATATAACTTTCTTGGAAGTTACATTAGCATAGGAGGGCTTAGCCTCTACCCATTTAGATAAATAATCGATTTATTCTAGTAAAAATCTGCACTGTCTCAAACCGACAGGCATGGGGCCTACGACATCCAGTCCCGGTGGCAAATGGCCATGGTGAGGTCAGAGGTTGAAGAGGCGTAGATGCGGGTACTTCAGCCATCAACTGGCATTGATGAAATCTTTTTGCAATGTACATGGCATCCCTCTCCAGGCCAGTCAAATCCTTGCCTTCTTGCTTTCAAGGCCGGCCATAGTTTTATCACTTTCATGAGAGCCAAGCTTAGTCATGTATTTCTCGCAGCAAGTTAAGTCCATCTTGCTGGCTTATGCATCTCAGTAAAGGTCTACTGAATGCCCTTTTGTACAGGATTCCATCCTTTAAGATAAACCTCCTAGCTTTGACCTTGGCGGCCTTATGTCTATCAGCAGCTGGGATACTGTAAACATCCCCCTGTAACCAGTTAATCAAGGGAGTCATCCAGGTAGGATCGTTGTCAATGTCCATGAAACTAATTGTATCAGAGCATTCTAGCTCAGATGTTTCTTTGGTTTCCACAATGACATCTTGTGGTATGCCTGGAGTAAATCCACTGGCATATTTGGCTAACCTATCAGCCTTAGCATTGTCTTGGTACCTTTTCTATTAAAAAATTAAAGCTTTGCAAGAGAAGAGGGCGTTAGCACTTTACCTAAATATATTGACATGATTTGGTCTTTAGCCTCATTGGTACCATTTTCTTGGTTTATCACCAGCTGAGAGTCTCCTCTGATTATGAGATGTTTCACTCCTAGTTCCTTGGAAAGGAAGAGACCATGTATAAGAGCCTCATACTCCGCCGCATTCATTGTTAGATGCATCGAAAGAAGAAAATGTTCTTCATGCGCCAGGCTATGACTTGAGTCAGTCAGCTCTTCTTTCCCAACAAGCTGTTCCTTCCTGAAATGTTCAAAGCCTCGTCTCGTCCTTTCTATATATATGAAATAATGGAGAATCAAGAGTGTCAGTCCCTTGTGTTCGTGCGTTAGAGCAAGATGAAGGAAGTTGCCGGTTATATAGAATAGGAACGTATTGCCATGGGCCATCCGTACGGAGGGGGAGACTGAAAAAAACGAAGCTTTGTCTACTAATAGGAATCGCGTTTTCACCGCTTTGAAAAGAAAATGGAGGGAGGGTCGTATCACACCGATTCACCATGCCTTGTCGAATTTGGTTGGCTTCTTTCATCGTGTTTTGAATCAAGTTTAGGGCTTTGGTTATCTTCCGAGAAGCAAAGAAAGAGGTCGCGTGCTTAGGAGTGAAGTCAAGTCTAATCCATGGTCGAAGTCTTTCTTATCTTTTTTTATGGGAGAGGCGGTCACTTGACTTGAAGGAGGGAGATCGCTTTCTTTTCGTTCGTTTTTCTTCTGTAGTCGGAACTGAGGGTTCATTCAAAAGAGCTATACTAATAGAATTTATGTCGTAAAATGCTTGGTGAGCATGCGCTAGATCGTAGTACTCATCTTAGTCTGAGAGAAGCTGCCGCATTAATCAAATAGGGAGGGCAGGGCATTCCTTCCGTTGTTATGGACAAGCGAAACTGGCGATATCGGATGAAGCATGAAGAGTTAAGTAGGCAGGTTAGCGAGCTGATAAAAAGGGTACTTGTCAGGTACCTCCCCTTGAGTCTTGGGTACACACCTGGAACAGGCCTGCTTACGCTATATTTGACTATCCCGTATTGAAAGAGCTGAGTAGGAGGGAGCGAGGGATTCTCGTAGCGAGGTTGGGATTTACCTCCATTGCCTGTTAGCTCCTGAAGTCAGGTTGCTTTGCCTCCCCTGCCCTATTAGCCTATGTAGCGATACCCTCTCTTCCAGCATCAAGTCCGGAATAGAGTCAGGCTTTTCCCTGAGGTATCTCCTTTGTTGCAGCGAACAAGCATGGGATTGCCAACAATAAGGTTTATTTTTCTTTCGTGCCCGATTTATTATCTTATATGTAGTGATGTGCCTTTGTTCTTAAGGATCGATCCGGGTTGGGTTGGGTGGATGAATTGCCCCATAGATGGACACCTTTCAGTACAAGGAAGGTGAGAGAAGGGCAAAGACAAGGCTTAGGTTCTAAAACGTCAGTGACATATAAGGTAGGAGAGTATGGAGCAAACTACCTCTTTATAGTAGTAACCTTAAAGCAGCCGTACCTGAATAAGCAAGAAAATAGATTTCCCTACATTCAAGTAAGGGACATACTTGGGTATTATATATAGGCTCTAGAATAGGGTACTGGTGAGAGAGGGTCCCAGTGTTCATTAGCTATACAAGAATCACAACATTAGACGATAAAGCTACATTTGAAGACGCGAATATATATGCTGACTTTGATTATTAAATACATTTCTTTAGCTTTCCCTGGCTAGTCTGGATGTCATTCATTGGCTTATGAAGCCAGCCTTGTTAAAATAAAATATCTGATTCTGGGCAAGGGGACTAATGCGGTGACGTTTATCCCGGCATTCGTAGATAAATCAGTGCGTGCTGATTTGTCTTACTCATCTATTATATCGATGCGGCCTTACCACTGCATCTCTACTACTAAGATGCAACTGGCAATAACAAGAACCGGTGAGTGAAGCTCTTAGTCCTAGTAGCAGGGAAAACAAAGACAACCAAGAATAATAATAAGGTTGTTTGTGAAAGAGTAACTCGTAAAGGGTGAATGCTCATTGGCTAACCGGTTTATTATGTATGTGAACAACACTATATAAAGAAAATGTCATCCCAGTATCGTTCCAGTCAAGAAGAAAAACGGACAAATCCGCATATGCGTCGATTTTCGGGAACAAAGCCTGTCCCAAAGATGACTTCCCATTGCCAGTAACCGAAATCATCATTGATCACACACATCCTATGAAGTGTTCTCCGAGGGGAGAAAGAAAGAAGCACTTTAAGCTTTACGGGACCCAAGGGACACTTCCCCACGCTTGCTTAACTGCATTCCACATCTGTTGTTGGCTAGTGACTAAGGCATAGGCGGATTTCTTCAATTTCCACTTGGACTTTCCCTAGCTACACACCAAGGGGTATAGGAAGGGAGCTTATTCCAGATCGTTCAGAGCCAGACGTTATTCAAGGGGAAGGAGACCTCAAGCCAAGGAGTCAGAACAAGGGAAGTTAATTAAGATAGCAGGGAAGCTAAAACCAAGACAAGAAGATCCCAGACTTGTTGTGTTGAGGGGCTTCCTCACATACCCTCTTTGAGATGATGGGGCATGCAAGCAAGCAAATAGGGGCAGACCCGAAAAGTAGGATTGATGCTTCAAGAAGGGCATCTACAGCGAATTAAGCCAGTTCCGCAACGGGGAAAGGTTTCTAAGAGAGTAAGCAAGCTACCGGAGCCTCGTGCTCAGTTTCAAGACAGATCGATGGAGTTCAACTAATGGGACTTGACGCATGTCTTCTCCTGCAATGGGAGTGCCCGAGTGAGTTCTCGAGTTCGAAGTGAGAGTTCGGATCTCCTGCTTTTCTGCCAGGCCTCTTGCTTTTTGACATTGGAGCACACCTTTCGCTATAAAGGGGATCCGTTACGAGTACGAAATGCTTTTCACACACAAGTCGGATTGCGCGATAAGGCTTTGACACTCCTCCGCCTGGCATTCTAGTTCCAATACTAGTGAGGTAGACAACCTCATGTCATGCGTGAAAATAGTAAGGACCTTGCCTACGGGGTCATTGGGACACTCAAGCACGAAGGAAGGAATTCTCCTTAAGGAAGGTTTCAGAGGATCAAAGCAATGGGGTAACACTCTTGTTAGTTCGACACATGCATTTCCTTCTTCCGCTCTTTCGGAGTTGTGGAACTCAGAAGAACTTTTCCTTGCCTTTCACTCTGGAGATTCAAAGAGAGATTCTACTCAAGTCACATACATTTCCTTAGTTTCGTGAGAATGAAGTGCCTTCAAGTATCCAGTAAAGCAGAGGAGACATTATATATATATAAGAAAGTCATACATATTCATATCCAGGAAGAAAGAGAATAAAGATATAAGGTATGGCTGCTGGGAAGTCTTCCTTCACACCCGGCAATGGTAGACAAGAGTGAGGAGGGAAGAGCTTTGATTGCTAATCCACAGAGAAGAGAGAGTGAGATCCGGACAGGGACGTTGAGGAATTCCTCTTCTTGCCGATGAAAAAGGCTACGCTCCTTCAGGCAAGGCAACTCTAATCAACCAAAGCTTATTCTTGTCCATGGAGTTGATGTCCTCCTTAATTGCATCATACCATCTCTATATATGAAAAAGAGAGCACCTATGTCAAGTTCAAACTCCAAAGGTTACTGGATCATCTAAAAGTGTACCGCCCTCATGCAGATAGATAGACAAGGTAATCATAAGAAATGGCAGGCCTCCTCTCTCCTTTTTCCTCTCCTCCATGCCAAGTTGGTTGGCTTTGCTTGTTTTCCCATCACTACACTAAATGCAGACTGCTTGCTTCCTTATGTTCCCAGGGTCTGGCCTGGGTGCACCACGGGCATTAGTTTGACGAGCTAGAGAGTAATTTGATCCGCTATCAAGACAGTAGAGTTAGTGGGTGAGCTTATGGTAGGTGGGACTGAGAGGTTCAGTCTTTGTTGTAGAATGAGATATGGAAATGGAAAGTGAGCATAGTTCGAATGTGGATCGATCCCAGGCTTCAAACTCAACTCAACGTCTTTCAAAGCAAACCTCATCTCTTGCTTAAGACAATGAGATTGGAATTTGCAATGCATGCACCCGGAAGAGCTCCTTCTCAATCCCATTCGTACCATGTCGACTTCGATACTATGGATCATGTCTTCTACGGCTAATTACGGTGAATCGTTTAATATGACATACATAGATCGGATAATCATGAAATGCTTCTTTCTTGGGGAAAGAACTTCTTGCCAACTGCTTAAACTTTCGACTAGGGCAGCAGCTTCCTCTTGCACAACTCTCCCGAAGAAGCCAGATCTGATTCACGAACCTATGAGTCTACAGCCTTTTGTTAACTAATGTCAAACTTGCTAACAGCAGGGGATTCTAAAACCCAGCATAATGCCTTAGAAGGAAGGTCGTAGCTCGTGGCAAAGAAGGTTGAAGGGCCTCGCCCTGCTAGCTTGATAAGTGACTTTGCTTGCTTTTAGTTTGAAAGGGCTTCTCGGGAATGATATTTTCCCTCATAGTCTCCCTTCCCGGCTTTCCTCTTATAATAGGGTTCTAAGGGACTGCTTTGGACTTTCCCAGCAGCGAGAAAACTACAAGCGCACTGCGCGCTCCTTCGAGCCTCCGCTGGCTTGGTTGAGATAGCAGAAATAGCTTCTTCAGAAGCCTCTGTCAGGTCGAGCAATTAAAGGGCCAAATGGATGAAATAAGGCAGATTAGAGATGCCATGATTGAAGGAGGAAAGTGCTTCTACCAGGGTTTGCAGGCCCTATATACCTCATCCCTGCGCTCAGTTGCAAGAAAATGGGATCGGCTTCCAGTACCACCATCACAGCTTCTTCCAGGATTGGTAGCGGCCAAGCTAAAGGAATTGAGCAAATAGGGGTTATTCCGCTATCCATTCCTGATGGTTGACCAGAACGGCAATGCGAAATGGAAGGGTGAACATTCAGTCTACGGGGCCTATGGGACTGGGAATTGGCAATAGCAGATCTAATTCTCATGGAATTGCAATTGGATCTTTCCGGCTTGCTTAGGATAGGCTATTCCTGATCGGAGTTTGCCGGTTGAATCGCAGTTTAGGATTTCCGTGATCGACTGTCACAACCCATGAAAACAGCTATCTCAAAAAGCCCTTCGTGGCAAACGGGGAATTTTTCCACGTTGAGCCCTTACCAGAGATTGGGCAGTTGCTCAGTCAGAGTCATATGCCGAATGCCGCCTAAAAGAAAAGGGTCTTCATTCTAAAACGAATATTATTGCCTTAGAGCAAAGAATCTATTCGCCTTGGCCGTCATATAAAAGAGGAAATGAAAGCGACGTGTGTAGCTGACCAATTGCAAGGGCTGAGCTAAGGCTAAGCCAATGGCAGGGGACCACACTGAAACTTATATAAGTACTTCAAAGAAGCGCCGGAAAGTAGGCGTACCATCAAATGCTGCTGAGTAAAGGTGGGACTCCTCACACGTGGTTAAGTGGCATCACGCCCTTACAACCTGATCTACAACCGAAGATTGCTCTGCAGAAGAAGGCGGTGAGGGCTGGTCGTTGCGGTGAACTTGTGGATTGGTGGATCCGGGGTTGCAAAGGAGAAAGACAAGTCCACTCCTATCCCGGAGGAGGTGGTTCCCTCCGTCCGGTATTACCACCAATGTGAGAGATATCCCAGATCGATTGAATACCAGATGAGTCCAAAAGAACATGAATAACTTCACCGGCAAGTTACCAAATTCTTAAAGAAAGGTCTAATTCGAGAAAGTATGAGCCCTTGCGCGGTTCGATGAAATACTAACTTCCCAACAGTGTGTGAATAATCTCCCGGGCTTGTTGAGGATAGGTTTCCCCTCTAAGGGACGTCCCACTTCATCCATGTAGCTCAACTACTAGTAGGTGGGCCAAGCCCAGCCAAAGAGATGATGACCTACTTACCAACTTACCAAAAGGGGGTGTATTTCGGGTTGCTGCAGCTCTCGAAAAGAGATATGGCTTAGCTTCTTATGAATAATCCGCTTATCTATGATACAAAAAAATAGAAATCTAAATAGAATATTAAGGCAAGCAACGTTCGGTCGACAGAGCGGAGTGCTAATAATAACTGCTGAGAGCTAATATCGGGGAGTAGTAAGCCAGCCCACCACAAGATGAATGAGTGCTCCTCTCCTATCCCGACTTACTACCCAGGTTGAGCCTTTGAACCATAAGAGGAAGGTTCTGGAATTGTAGCGAGCCAGCCGGAATAGGAATTTCTTCCCGATATCAAGACCGATATCAAAAAGTGCTCCGCAAAAGCTACTATTCAGATCTTATCGTCTCAGTTTATGTAGCGCGGGAGGGGCAACTCAAAAAAAGAACTTCAATTCATTTGCTTTTTTTGAGTTGTGGGAGGAAGGGACTTAAAATGACAAAGAGTCAGATGGGAATACCAGCAAAACTATAGAAGAGGACTGGCAGGCACAAACAGGAAGGTAACGAGAGAGGCGAACATTTCTCTATTAAATAACTGGAAAGAGGAGTTCAAAACAACAAAGAGAAGGGTTAAAAATAAATGTGGTAGGCACGTAACGGTCGGCCCTTTCGGCTCTTTCCTTTTTTTTTCAAATGCAAAGAATTCTACTCTTAAAGACGTAGTTGGCGGAGTTGGGGGGTTGAGACGCATTAGTAGCGCATCTTCTCTTTCGGCTGTGTGAGTAAAGACAGCCTTTAGTCCCTGCAATTGCGGTTGATCAATCTTGCTTGTAAATGCATTTTTTAATCGTGGTTACATAGATGGTTCTTACCACCGTGAACTTCTAGCATGATAGTGTGGATTTTGGCTTTTTTCTTATCCGTATTCCGAATTTACACCAACGGGGCTGAGCTTCCCAGGTTTATTTGGTTGAATTTGCACATAAATGTTGCCATTGCCCACCACCCATTTTAAAAGATGCTGAATTGCTTGTTGACATACTACTACTTGAGTTAGAGACAGGAAAGAAAGGAGTTACTGCAGGAGTTACTACTGCTTGTCTTGCATAAAACCCTATTTATTCCCGTTCGTGACCCATAACCAAGCAAGGGATAGGGGTAAGAGGAAAGCTATTCCCCGGCATTCCTTTATCCTTTGGTTGGCAGCATTGAAAAGGCTTAATTGACCTCATCTGTATCAGATATGGGAGTCACCGAAATGTCTTTTATGTAATCTTCGCGCAATCGTTGACCTCTTGCCAATTAAGGCTTCTTCCAGGGTAGTATTATCTTACTCCTTTGTAGTAACTCTTTCCACGGAGGAACAAGCCCATTTGGAAGAATTAGCTGAAAAAAAACGTTCTAATCAGTGTAATTACACAAGTTAATTTATCTAGTTTAACTACTCTTTCTTGGACTGTTCAACCATGCCAAAAAGAAAATTAACTCATCAGAATACTAGATACTAATCAGTGTTCGATGGATGATGTGAGTGTACAATTTAACAAAAGGATTCATTGGTGTATTAGGGTGATTCTTTTCAACAATTTTGCATGCATTTCTATTCAACAATTTTTTGTCAGTAAAGTGACCTATATAGGATAAGTTGTAACAAATTAAGATCAAGTTTTGTTTTTTACGAGAGGTCTCTCTTTCCGTTCGATGCAGGTATTCTTTCGCTTAAGATCTTACACTGTTGTCTTATGAAGAATGGGCTTTGGCTTATCTTTTGTCTAACTCAACTAGATATGTAGAAGTAAGTATTCGCTTTTTCCTTTGCTTTGAGTAGGCTTACCATTACGTTTGTCTTTGCTGGGAAGTGACGTATTGGCCGCCTTAGTAGGCTTATCATATATGAAGAATAGGCTTATCTCTCACCACTCTACATTAATGACTTTCTTCAGCAAATGCTGCAACTAGAGAGGAAATGAAGGAGATAAAGAGTAGCCAATAAGGGAAAGTAAACCAATTGGTAAGGCTGGTCACTCCCTTTGCTAATATGAGGCAGAAAGCAGGTAAAGTACGGAAGTTGGGTCAGAAGCTACTATCATATGTGTCAACGCGAATGTCTGTTCATGGATGCGGGAAAGACGAAGCTCTGCGTAGGAAAGTAGGGCAAGTGACGGAAAGTGGATCAGCTACTGAAACTAATTAACCTATGTCTGATAAAATGGAGGTGAGGAAATATCTATCAGTTTATCTATTTGCATGTATTTGAATAATAGGTGAGATGAAGTTAATTCCTTAATGGAGTTGCTTCGGGTCTATGGAATGGGATTGGCATTAGCAAAGATAGGCAGTTTAAGCTTTCACAGGGATAAATTGCTTGGAACTAGGGAATGGACTAGGTAGGTGTACTGTCCTGTATAAGTTATGTTTTTTCCAGTGGTAAAAATGCAATAATCTTGATGCTCCAACTATTATTCTTTTTATACAATGTCTCGATTCCTATTTTTTGATTTACGGCACTCCTTCCTCTTATCTTTGTATCGCGGCAGTGTCGATCAAGCTATGGCGCATTCCACAGCTCGACCAAGTAAGACTAATTAGAATTATTTTAATCTTGTCTCACTAATATTTTGCATAAATCTTATTTATTGGGTCATGTGCTCTAGGTTCTTGACAGGATATGTGATTTTATTGTTAACGAACGTTGAGATCCAGTTCTATTGAGTATTTGTAGGGCATCGGCTGGAACATTGTATCTCTAGAAACACTGCTTCAAGATGGTTAAGTCATCTTGGGACATACCCAAACAAATCGTCTATGTTTTTACCTTGTAAATTAGCTTTCCAGGTAGGCTTTCCTATGGGCATTGGATAAATTTTCATCACGTATGGGTATAAAGAGTTCACGTCATAGTAGTATAGATTCTCACCTTTAGGTTTATATACATCGGTATGACCACCAAAGTAACCACGACGAATGAATGCATCCTCCTTAGGAGTGGGTATACTATATGGGGCATTTATCAACATCATAGTATTTCTTTCTAAAGATATCGAGTGCAAGGGATGGCAGAGTAATCTTTTTCACAATGTCAATCTTGTATGACGACCAGTAAATCTCTTGAGCCCTCTGCATTATACCTCCCAGCAGGTATATGTCCTGTTTCATATATTCCAATATTTCTCGTTTCCTTTTTCTGATTTCTTCGATACCAAGTGATGCATGATCAATATCACCTTTACTGCCGAGCTCCGGGCGGGCATAGACTCTCGGCTAGTGATTTGAGGCTAGCAGGGAGAAGCTTCAACGAATCACGAAATAGAAATCTTATCCTATTTCCTATTCTTACTTCTATTTGATAAAGTTCGTTATTCCGGTTTGACTACCCATTGTGGTGCATTTTGTAACATATGGCTGATTAAGAGAACTCCATCAAAACGAGCTAGATTATGGAAGTATATTGTACTCTACTTATTCTTTCTCACCAGAAATTCTATGTATCGTAGAAAAGAATTAAGCATATTCTTACTTCTCTCAGCAAAGCTTTCCACGTTGAAAAGGTCCTCACTATACCACCACGTAATTTCATCTATTGATGGAAGATCTTTACCTGGCTCAACCTCCATCACACCCGCTGCATAAGGCACATGCTTATTTTCAATAAGATTTGTTTCTATATCAGCTACAAGGAAGGATTTCCTTAGAGCAGATGAGCTTTTGATCTTGGTAATTCTATCACTACGAGGCTTCTTTCTCTCAATCTTTTGAGGCTTACTTGGAACTATATTGTCAGGTAATAAGCATTCCAGCATATTCTCAACATCAGACTCTTATACGATTTTACTATTTGATTTATCCTTGATTTTGGTAATATAACCCCTGAGTAATACAGCTGAAACTCTTGCTTCTTTAGACTCCTCAGAAGGTATAAGCCAATCGGTATTGCAGCGAGAAGACAATAAGTTAGGAGAGTGCTTCAATCAAGCTGCATCCACCTTATGCAAATAAAGACTAAATAAAAACGGGAGAATCTTTTTAAGTTTTTTTTGGATTGGATTTTAGTACCTTCATGGCCCAGCTCAGCAAGTGGACCCGGCCCAGTGACGAAAGCTCACTATTTAAAGCCTCACTAGCAAGCAAAATGAAGTTCTAGAGCAGCGCTGCCTCTTAGAGTTCGCGTTACAATCACGAGGTCAAATCCTTTCACAATGGCATATGTTTGATTCATTCTTCAAGTAAGTCATTCCTCTTCTGATGACTCCCGGACCTTTCAAAGAATGGTTTGAGCCACCCACCAACCTTTCAACATAATGATTTTGACTGCATCTTGGAATATATAAAGATAAATTGGGAGTGATAGGTAGAAGAATGAATCAAGTCCTAATAAGATTGGTCCTATCAAACTGGTTCTTTCTGATCTTTAGACTTTTGAAAGGACGAACGAGGGGAATGGAAGGCCTAAGTAGGTAGTCTCATGCCACCCAAGACGCCTTCCTTGCTTGCAGTTTCCGATTAGGCAGGAAAAACAGAAGAAGGATAAAAATAAAAAGAAGTTCGAAGGGACCATTACCCTATTTTTTGTTTACCAGGAAGGCTTCCTGGCTCGTAACGTTAGTAGTTACTCGCTGGGAAGAAGTTCGCAATCTATCAGATAAAGTGCATTGTATGTATTCAGGTTATTTATCATGAATTGCCTTTCAAGCATTATTTTATATGCTTGACTCTCTCTTGTACAATTGGACTTATATCCTTTGTTAGAAATTGTAGTAAACTCGCGAACCTCCTCGCCTCGCTCAACCCCAATTCACAAATAAATAAAGGTAAAAGAAAAGGAGAAAAAAGAGTGCAGTTCCGCTTTGCTGATGGTAAGCATTTCTCCTTAAGTATTCGTTTCTTCTATTCGAGTTCCCATCCGTCCCCGATTTCATCTTAATCTTAAGGTTTCCACAGCTCACTCAAAATTGATTTATTTTTCTTTCAATTAAGCAACCACTCTCTCCATAATATACAAGTATACCGGCCGGTACAGAGAAGATATATACTAGGATTTCATAATGGTTAGCTTAAGAATTTTCTCCTCAATCCTCATATTTTGACAAAACAAGACAAAACTATTCTGCTCATCCTGTCTTTATTATTCTTTTGTTTTGGTTGATTGCTCAGAGAGTCTTATTCACAGCTAACGCAGGGAAAGTCCACTGTTAAGAATTTACTGAACTAACTTAGAAGAAATCCGGTTGACTAGCTAGCTGTCTCCACCTTTTTCTCCTTCCCAAGGCAACTCAGTCAAGGCCTTCCAACAGTACTTGCCCCACACTTACTTGTATCATTTTATTTTTAAACACCCCTATTTAATTCATTTACTTTGGCAAAAAAAAATACCAATAACACAACTACCTAAATTGACGAGAAGTTGATTGTTGATTCAAACCACATCAGATGTCAAAGGCGAATGCCCACGTATATATAGCATTACCAACGGGAGGAGCACCAGCACACAGCTTGAGTAGATCGCAGCCTTCTTTTCTTAACTGAACCATTTACTTACTGCGCAAGACAGAGAATTCGAAGGTCCACAAATAGGACTAGTAACAGTTGGAACACCAGCATCGGTTTCAGGAGATCGAAGACCTCTTTTCTTTTCATATGCTGGACATGTATTTCTTATTCGAATTTTGTTAGACACTGGTTGTTCCACACCGGCACCACAGGCATCGTTGCCATCCTCCACACAACGGATCTGTCACCACTCACAGAGAAAAAAAGGAAAGGATAACGTAAAAACAAATAAGTTTAGAGAAAGAGCTCACAGTGACCGCTTCCAAAACTAGGCAAAGCTGCTGTTCAAATTGAACTACTCATTGATTGGTCCACTCGATTCGATTTACATAATTAATAATGTTGTACAAAAGAGATTAAAATGAAATGTAAAAAAATATGATATAATTTTATTGGCTTCTTCCCAACCAAATCAATAATCTTTTTAATAATATGCAACAATAATATACTTGGAAATGAACTACTAGTGCGTAGCAAAAGCGCCACATTCGAATGAGAGTTCCCAGTGCCCCTCTTACTCCGTACTTGATACTTGAAAGAGAGGCGTGAAGCCGAGTTGCAGAGAATAAAGATCTTCCACCTTCCATCAATGCCCTTATTTCCTTCGGACTGGCCTGAGAGTTGGGTCCCGGGTACTATGCTTAGAAAGTCTTCCAGAGTCAAGGCAAAGTAAGGTTGCGTTCCAGTCTATTCTTGTTCTGTTTACAAGGGCGTAGCTACTATCTGTTAAAACGAAGTTGTACAGCCCTGAATGAGGCATTCTTCCTCCCACAACTCAAAAAAAGAACAGAACTTCATTTTCTGTGAAAACGTTGCCCCAGCGAGTGTAACGGAAGTGGAACGAGCGAGCGGAAGCCCTATCTTGTGCCTCTCCAGTCTCACTTATGTCCTCCATCTCCTCCATTCCTCTTTCTTCTTATCCCCCATTCTCTTTCTCTCCCTCTTGTCTATTCTCCTCAAGCTAAGATAGGTTTTCTAGAGGAATCCATTTTCCAGTCGATCTTCCATTGGAAAATAACTCCCAACAGCTTATCAAAGGGGATTATCCCATTGACGCTGCCTATTCAATAGCAATGGATCCGAAAGGTCAGGAAGGTGCAAACTGGCTTTATGCCGGAAAGAAGGAATACTCGACGAAAAGTAACTACCCGCAAATCGTCTGAGCGGCAAGGGAATCGTTCTTCGTCTGTCGTCAGTGAGCTATCCTTCTGTCTGGAGGTCGCTTGCCTACGCTATCGGGTGCAGTGAGTGCTCTGAATGATGAGTGACTTTTTCAGCGAAGCGGGTCGCCTGTCTCCTTGTTCGGACGTTGGTCTTTAACACTCTTGCTAGTGGTCTATTCTATTCTTTGATGGATGTGCTGCTTTCAATACGTCTTTAAGGACTAGAAGTTGCAATGGTTCATGTAGCCAGACCCATTGAAGTTATGAGAAAAAGAAAACAGCGTCCTTTCCGATCTACGTGTAGTGCAAGATGCTGGGTGCCATGGATCGAGTGATCGGATCATAATTTATTTACCTGAATTCAGTGAGCCTTCGCGGAGAACTCTATAAGTTTCTATCGGGTCACCGAAGCTAAATGGACCCGAGCTGTTGATGACCGAATAGAAAGGTGTATTTTCAATGGCAAGTCGATCTTGGTCCTAGATGATGTAGGCTTTGCTTATCCTGGCCAACCACAAAGTACGCATCTCATGTGCAATGAGACGATCTTCCGTCATAGACAATAACATAGTAAATGGACCGATCACCAGTTTATTGGCTCGTTCATTCAGGTAAGGAGGTCATATCACCCTTGTTTTTTTCTCGGCTTTGTTCTTTTTGATGTTGTGAGAGTTCTTTCCTTTGTTCTTTGCGAGCCTTGCCTTTCTCTTTTTTGCTCTGCTGTGAAGTTCTTTGATGGTATATCTCCGTTCTCTTTGAATTCTCTTCATTTTTTAGAAGTAAACATATCATCTAGAAAAAGTTGTAGAGTAAATAAAAGTATTGTCACAGAATAAGGACGTTGGCCTTTGATTTCACTTATATAAATAGGGTCTGTTTCAACCAAACAATTCTTTTTGGAACCTCTCATCCTTTTGTTAGAATCTGGTAGGTAACCCAGGTTGAGGTCTTGGAGTCTCTTTTTTTCGAAAATTTTTCCGAGTTCTGTGACTTATTTTCTTCATCGAAAACTTTTTGATTTTCCACTGCTTGGTGAACAATTTCATAGATAGAGAATGCAGAATATTTTAGAAAGGGGGACGCCAATAGAAGATCATTTCTTTTCATGTATGTTCTTTGAAGTGAAGCTTTGTGAAGTCAATTAAGAACCATTCCTTTTCTTCTTTTCTTTCTTCCACCTTCCTCTTGTACTTGACTCTTCCCCTCATAGATAGTTATACTCCCCTTCTTCTCTTTCTTTCTTGCTCGTCTTCGTCATAGTCAAAGCTCTGTCTCGTGTGACTGTGGTGCTGTCTTTAGCGAAGACTTCTTTCAAGCGGTGGTGAACCAGGCAGACGACCTCCTTCATTCACATCAGGCCAAGATTCCAAGAAAGTAAATCGTCGAATTTCGTATATAAAGAAAACGAAGCACTTCTCAAACGTTCACCCACCGGAGGGCGGACGATATCTTCATAATGGTGGTTTTTTGGTCCCTTTCGTCCAGTGGTTAGGACATCGTCTTTTCATGTCGAAGACACGGGTTCGATTCCCGTAGGGGATAGGTACTTATTCCTGCCGGTCTGATTGCTGAGTTCGTCTATCTGTCTTTTGAAGGTGGTCCGTCAGCTTCCTCTCTCGCAGCAAGACGAGATGAGATCTCCACTTCTCTTAGTAATGGACAAACTTTTTCCACGAAATTTAATATTAGTTTCGAGACTAGACTAGGAAGGAGGTAATGAGAGAGAAGAGAAGCTAATTATGACTCTATGCCCGCCTGGTTCTACATGCTTAACACAGGCAAGCAAGTAGTTAACATTTTGATTCTCACATGAATCGTCATCAAATTTCTGGATTCGGTCGGATGATTCGGTGTATATATGCTAAACCCTCCTTCCGTGACCTGCTTCATCCAAATGGTCGGCTCGCTCCTTCGCTCGCTGGGCGCGCTAGCGCACTACGGCTTTGAAGCCTCCGTTTGCTGGGGTGCGGCTTTGTCGGTAACTGCATTAGCCTTTCTTTGGAAAAAAGGACCTATGTATGTATGATACGAGACCGAACAAAAAATTCAATGAACCACGTCTCAAACCCCGTAAGAACAATGACTATCTTTAAGGTTGGTACACTACGTCTTTCTTGGTTCCGCAACAACTTAACCTATGAGCAAAAAGAAGGGCTTCGTCGCTTATATTATATATAGGGCGGCCCGGGCTTTGAGTGAATGAACTCGTTGGGGTGCGATACAAGTGGCATAAACCATGAACAAGCTCTAACAGTTAGACTATACATACATATATGCTCCCTGAAAATAGACGACTACTCGCCGATTACCCGAGATCCGACGAACGCAACTGCCCCCCACTACTCACTACTTGTAAGCACTCCTAGGTCACATCAGGGATAGGAATTGTTTGTACATCATGGCACTCCTTTTCTAGTTACTAAAATAACACTAAAAGAAAAAAGAAGTAGGTCTCAGCTTCAAAAGAAATGGCTTATCCTTGCTCCGTGACCTTGTTCCTAACTAAGTAGCTTTCTTTCTAAAGGGGGATGGATCCTCCCAAAGAATAAGTTCTTCTAGCTCTTTTCAGTGGTTGCGGTCTAGTAAAGTGATCCTGAGAGAAAGACGATTCCGTCCTGTAGGGCATAAAGCTCAGTAAGAGGTGCATATTATCATATATATATATATAGACGCGTAGCGTAGCGATTCGTACTACCACCCTTTCGCGTTCCGTCAGGCAATAGAGTCCGCCGATAGGCGGCGCAAGCAAGCGTAGCGAATCACATAGAGAAGACCCTGCCAGCGTGCAGGGCGGGCGAAGCGCGAAGGGGATGGATGTCTGAGCGGTTGAAAGAGTCGGTCTTGAAAACCGAAGTATTGAGTTGAATACCGGGGGTTCGAATCCCTCTCCATCCACGGCCTAAGTCTCAGCATGCTCTCGCATGGTGTCTCGGCTAGGAATGATGGGAAAAGGAGCTTTCTCTTCCTTCGAAGGAAGACTTTGTCTCGTCCTCATCGGACCTGCTATTGATGTCGATTCATCCACACGTCCATGACAACTAGAGGAAAGCGTTCTGCTTGCTGGCTGGGAGCTGTTCCTTATGGATTCTATTTATTATTATAGAGTCTTTGTAGCTTATGAGTTGTTATTTTTGATTTGAGTAGCTAGAGGTTTTGTACCGGTAGCCTGGATTCTGTCTTTTTTGGAGGTACCACTTATCTTAATATCAATGTCCAACCTAACAATTATTTTTATTTGAAGAGGGGAAGGATCACCCTGTCTCAAACCTTACCAGTAATGTTTCATTATTAAGACTTTCTATCTATTTTATTTCATTGTCTTTATAGCGGCGTGTTTCTCTTTGCTTGCTAAGACAAAAATAAAGGAACATTTTACTGAACTGACTTTTCTTTCATTCTTTTCTTTGTGTGTGGTATATTGCACTTACTTGACCTCTACTGGCAGGTCTCGTCAGTCAAGGCACTACCTGACAACTGGCAAAGTAAAGCTTTCTCCTGCCGATGCAATTCATTTGATGGAAATAGATGCCATGTTCTAATGCAGGCATAGGGCACGTTCGAGCATGTTAGATAAGAGATGAGATGACTAGGAACTGGCGGTACCTATGTCAAAGTAAATAAAAGAAAATATTGATTGATTTGAGGTCTCTTCTTAAATTCTTTCTTACAGTCCATTCTTTGTGTACGAGAGTCTTCTGTTTGCTAGCTTCCTTCTCCTTGTTTTGTAGGCTTGTAAACGGTGTAACTAAATCAATGTGTAAATTTTCATTGGTAATCTTATAATTCCTTTAAAGCTCTTTGTCGTAGAGAGATAGATGGGAAAGAGAACGTTTCGAGAGAATGCCTAATCTCGTAGGGAGCGACTAATCTGCTAGCGTGGTCGGATGGAGGCAATATAAAGTTTCTTCTTTCTTTAATTAAGAACTTGGTTACGTACGAAAGTTCTCAGTGCTTTTTCTAAAGGAAATGAACTACGTACTCCGAAATTCTAGTATTTGCATCTCTTTCTATGAAGAGAATTGCCAAGGCCTTGCTCAATCATGGAATGCATAGAATTACTATATGCACTGCTTTCACCAACATAAAGGCAGCCTACGAGCCAAAGAGTCTCGGCTCGGTCGACATTCTGACCCGATAACAGGATTGACTACTCCTGTTTTATAGCTTAGGGACAAAATAACTTACTCTCTTCGCTCCTCCTCTGATATTCTTTTGATACTCTTGATGCACAGTCTATCTAAGTCTTTTGTGTTATAGTATAGCTGGGTAGTAAAGAAATTGGAGTACTCTCTCTGCGTAATCTCTTGTTGTTACGCGTGTAACTAAGATCAAACCTGTGAACAGTATTTGTCCTCTTTGCGCGCACAACTTTCTTCTTTATGAATGATGTATCTAGTGTAGGATGGCTATTTGCCCAATTCTTACTTGGAAGTTCCACGTATACACACGAAGTGGCTCCCTTATCTGGAATTCCTTCTTTTCGTAAGCTTTGTGGATGAGGGCGCTAAGCAGGAAGGCACTCAGCTTGTAAAGCTTTGAAAGCAAACTTGCGCAAAGCCCAGGAAATAATGAAGCTTTATGCCGAGGTAGAAGTTAAAGGGCGCTAAGCAGGTGGGGGACAGAGTTGACCTCAAACTTCAACCACATCCGATCTTCAATTACTGATTAAGAGCTTCCTTGTTGGGGTCCTTTGATGGCGCCAAATAGATAGTAAGTAGACCACTCACTTTTCACAGCGTACCTTCCATCTTTAGTGAAGTGCCTGAGTTACTTATGGGCATGTTTATCCGGCTGTTAGCTTCACAGCTTGAATAGGAATAGCCTAAGCACCTGTCTGTAGCTTTCCAACTAGTTGAATGAAGTGCTCAGAACATATATTTCCCGATAAGTTGACTTTTCATGTCGTGTCAGACCAATTGCTCCCCTTGCTCGCCCACTGTACGCACGCTCCTTGCAGTGGCAGCAACTAATAAAAGGGAACTCCATCAGCTTCTTGATGTAAAAATTGCATTTCTAAACGATGATCCTTGCGAAGAAAGAAGCTTTTCTTGACCGCTAACGCCCGGCGCCTTGAGTCTTCGGACCGGCGGCTTGCGAGCGATGAACTTGAAAGAAAGCTATTTTCAGATGTTTTCATTTCATTAATAGTTCAAAAGGTTCCCCATCTATACTTAACTTCCCATAACTTCTTCCCACTCCGCCCCTACCTTATTTTTTGATTTCCCCTCTACTGAACTGCTTTCTTTTTCGACTGAACTCTCGCCGGTTAATTTAAGTAGTGGAAACGACTAGTGCAACGTGCCAGAGAATCATAGTCCTACCCATCAACATATGTGGGAGATGCTACGGGCTTAAGGAAAAAATAAAGAACTCATCCGTACTACTAGAAAGTATACGCATCGGACACCTTGATGCTCGTAGAAACAGCACTCAGGAATTGAAGCGGAGCTATAATATCCCTGCTATTGGAGGAAGAAGAGGCATGACTACCTAGGTAATGGCGTACTCCTCTATGAGACTCACTTTTCAATGAGCTATTAGAGATATATACAGACAGATAGGTTAGGGCAATACCATCATGAATTCCTATCTTATGAATCCTAAGGAATTTCTTCAACTTCCGGTTTAGTGAATAATAAACTTTTCCTGTAGATTTCTTCGGTGGTCCATATAGAAATGCTTGACGATAACGGCTTTAATCTCTCTCTTTTGCACGTTTATCTTGTCTTTGCTCTATCCCCTATCCCTCTACTGGTTTAGTGACTGGGGACGCTGGGACGGGAATTCTTACTAACACTCTACCCCCCCCCTCCAAGCATGTCGGGAACAACTTACACATAACGACATAAGTATGCCCCTCGCAACTTTTCCTTAAGAGACGAGATAATTCCTCTCGAATTGGATTCGAACCCATGTCAATAGATGACTCCCACCGAACATGGGATAATACCTTCCTTCAATTGCATGCGGCTTTTTTCTTTCCTATTCTCACGACTATTCTAAACTATGGTGGGCGCTTTTTGGTGTTCCGCTCTCGTGGAAGACATGGATTAGCATTAATGAAAAGGTATGAAACATAGGAAAGCATTTGAGCAGAAAGAAGGGGTTAGTTATCTTTCTCCTCGTATGAACCCCCGATCTCTGAATCACTACCTTCACTAGCATCTTCTTTCTTATCTAGGGCTTTGTTCTTCAGGCGACCCCCCTGTACTGTTTTTCGCCTGGGCTCTATTAGCTCTTCCTCGATGCGGATGAAGGTGCTGGGTAGAACAGCGAGGTACTCATCCCTCACTTGCCAGATCGTCTTGTCTTCTTTTCCACTGTCGAAGCAATCGGTCAAGACAACGAAATCTCTCGATAACCTCAGTATCAAGAAAGTGAAGAATCGAGCCACCCTGATTACGGTCTTCTTTCTTGGGCAGCGGATACTGAAAGGCACAACGGAGGTAAGCCTCTACGTGCTCATTCAGTACCCAAGGCGGACATGGTGTTTGGGCGATCGCTCTTTCTCATCTGCTTTATAATCTTGGAAGCAGTGAGTTTTTTTTCCCACCTGGTATGAAAACTTCTATGCGACCACTATTAGAGAGGGACACCACCAAGCCCAAGACCTCCAGCCGGCTTTGTTCCGGGTTGGCGGTGAAACTCAATCCACGAGTATTCCATCTTTTTATAGTCGAACACCTTTGACACAACGGTTCGCAGCCGGTCTTTCATTCGGATAAGATCAGACATCTCCTTGACCCAAGATCATATTGTCTGCGTAGCGAACGTAGTGGATTGGAATTTTGCAGTTGTTGACCTGGCTGCACAATTTTCAATGAGGAAAAGATTTGATCAAATGAATGAAGGAAAACGTTCATCAGAACGGGTGAGACAGGGCTTCCCTGGGGTATGCCCACTTCGGCACAAGCATAGTTGACTCCCTCACGATCCAGAATGTCTGCTTTGAGAAAGCGATCTATCAGGTCCAAAAAAGCATGCATAGTATTCTCGACCAAAGTGACCAAAGAGTAGGCCAAGGAGCGCGTCATGTTAAATCCTATCAAAGCATTTGACGACGTCGCATTTTTCTTAGCATTCCATATCGGGCCAGTCAGCTACAGCGAGGAAGAAAGCTTTTCAGGTTCTGGGTGAGTAAGGCCGAAGCCTAGAAAAAAGAAGAGTCAGCATACAGCAACGAGCAATTTTGAGAAATTCCCTAAAAAGCCTAAATGGGAGTGATCTGTGCTCTCTCTCGAAAAAGCACTGCTAAAATGCTCAGGTAGGAAATAATGACTTTTGACATCCTCAAAAGAGTCCTTTGGTAAAGAATATATAGTTTTCTGGAAGATTGAAGAAGAGTCCATTTGATGGCGTTTTCTTGCCTTCTTCGTATGCTCGATTCGTGGATCGTCTTCTCCCTCACACCCTTCTCTAAAAGAGAGCATCGGATTCTATTACGAGTTGACCTGTCCAGGCTTATCAAAGCTCTCAATGGTGACATCAGCCAGCTAGTAATTTATATCCTCTTCAGTTCGTATTGGATATAATTAGTCAAAGTTTCTTTCTGGACTCAGGTTGTGGGCAGCACTCATAGCTTCCATGAGTCTATTATTTTGGTACCTCGAGTTGTGCCCAACATTCCCGCGCATTTGTACTTGTCAAAAGAGGGAGCAGCACACCAGGTCGAAGCATCAAGGAATATGATCACTATCTCTTAAATCCATATTGGAATCGCATTTTGAGTACCAAAGGGTGAGTAAGAGGTTGTCGGGTGCGTATGCTACGTGTTAGTGCCTGACCATCTCCGAACCTAATAGGTTAAGAAGGGGTAGGGTGGATTTTCGTCGGTTATGAGGAGAAAAGGCTGTAGGTGCTGTGATCCCGGGCTCAAGAAAGGTGGTCTGATCGGGAGGCTCGTTATGTCCTTGCCAAATATAGCAGGTCAGATGGGCCAATGCGGTGGGGCCAGTATGGAGAAGACGGCGATGAAAAAAACTCCATCGTCTAAGAGCCAGTTGGGTAAGAAGAAGAAGCTTCCTCTGGCGCTTAGCGGCACTATGAACAGGTACTTTTTTTTATCTGTCTTTTTATCTGTTATTTATTTATTTTTGGGAGAAGTGCTTTATCAACAGGTATGTGCTTTTGGTTTTGTACATTAAGCCTCACGAGTAGTGCTCACTAAGATGCAAACTAAAGACACTAAATTAAATACACAACCATGACAGCCAATACCAACCTAAACTGGTACTGGTATCAGTATGTGCTACCTGAGAAATAATTGTATCAGTTAATCTCACACTAATCCAATTCTCGGACAAACAGGCCACATCTGCCAGGAGCTCCATGCTCCCCTCTTTATTCTTCCAGAAATGTGGTAGTGAGCCCCACCAATGAGTCTGACGAGAATTGTGCCCCACAGTCAGAGACCGAGCCCAACACCAACACCCCTACCAAGTCCGAGTCGACCCCGACCAAATCCGAATCAAATGTCGCAACTCCAGCCATGAGTGGTGGTGATGCGTCCTCCCGCGAGGGCACACCTGGCAGCGGTTACAGAAGATCAAGCTTAGTGAACATGAGGAAGATGCGGAAGATGTTTCAGAATGCGGCTGAGGAGAATTTTAGGAGCATTAGCGCTTACGCCACTGAGTTGAAGGTGTTGCCAAAGCTCCAGTACCAGAAGCAACTGCTTGTTTGCCAGGTTTGCACAGCTAAGATTCATCTTAGTTATGAGGTCGACTTGGAAGACTATGTCTCGAGACCTTACAAAATAAGCGCTGCTGATGTAAGCACCATCTTTATTCTTTTTCTCTTTTTTTGCACATTTCTGTACCCGGCCTGTGCATCATGGTACTGACCAAGTTTTCTTTATGATGCCTTGTAGATCTCTGCCATATGTCAGGAGGCCGGCATGCATGCTGTGCGCAAGAACCGGTACTAATACTACCAAAGGATTTCGAGAAGGGATACCGTACCAATGTGAAGAAGCCAGAGACGGATTTTTCTTTCTATAAATGAGGTCCTTTAAACTGTTTTCTTACATTGTACTTTTGGAGTTTGTACGTTCTGAAGGACTAAATATCCTTGAATTTAGGTCGTTTTACTGCTTCACTCGTATTTTTCTTTAGCTTGCTTGTGAATTGCGTTTTCCTGCTAAGTTGCTATGCAATTTCAATTTGAGTAGGTTAGCTTGATATTTTTTCTCCTTCCTTTTTGGACTGGGTAGTTAACCCAAGTATTCGCTGGGTAGTGTGATGTACCAGTACTGGTACTCTACAAACTGGGACTGTGCCCGTACTGCAGTAATGAGCAATCTTGCAATTGTTTTTCTAGTTTATTAATTTATGTACCTTGTCTGCGAAAATGGTGAACTCACAATCGTACTCCTTCCCTGATTGGTCTCAGCTTCCATCAGACCACCTGAAGGCAATCCTAAACTCACATCCATCTATAACTACGTCCTGTTTCGTTCCATATGCATATCATGGCGATATGCCACGACGGCCAATCTGCATCACCTACCTCTCCAAGTTCCTTGGATGATGCTACCGTACGATCCAAGTCCCCACTCCACAGATGACAACTGCCTACGGTACTTCTATGATCTCTCCCGATCCAAGATGCATAGGATTAATCTCCTGGAGACAAAGACCAAGCAGTGCAGCGCATCTTACAAAGGCTAGCTAGCCTTCAGGAGGGCCCAGTGGTCTCATTACTGAATCCGATAACCCGAACCGTGATCCAACTCCCCTTATTCACTGCACCACCCGCGTTTTTGCGGAGGCACAGTAAAATTGTCGGGTTCCACCCGGGTTCAAATTTAGGAAGCCCTGTATAAAAATGCAGGTTTTGTCTTCAATCCTACCCTTGACCCTGATTGCCTTTTTATGCTTCTCCTTTAAAATGATTGGGGTCTAGTCTTCTACCAGCTCAGGGATTCTTGTTGGACTATAGTTGAGAGTAATTATAAAAAATCTGAGAAGCTTTTTGATGCCACGTACCGCAAAGGACACTTTTATTCCATGAGTCCCCGGGGAGTACTCCACTTATAACCCCAAAACTCCCGAAAAGGATGCGTTCTTTTTGCATCCGCAACTCGCTTCAAGACATAAAAGGTTTGTAGAAGGCTATTCTGAACCACTGCTAGTGATAAGGAATTTCCATGGTGATCAGCCGATAGTTTTTAATGTGTACCAATTCTCTAGCCTAGTGCCATGACCTGCTTGCTCGGATGCTACTCTGTACTCCAAGAGAAGAGAGGAGTAGATTGAGCCGCATTCGCACTTCTTGGAGGGTAGCCATGAAGAGCATAGCATCTGCTCAACACACCTGCCAAGTTTACCGCAATGGAGCGGGGACGATCACGGCGTGACCGAGGATAATTTGATGCCGGTATTGACCTGCGGCAGCGCTCTGTGACTTCGATTGCTGGTATGAATCAGCAGCAACCGACTTGTTAGCCTCTTGGTATGACACAAAAAAAGGTACACCACTAGGAGTCTTGGTACGGCTAGCATTAGCAGCAATAGAACCTTCATTAACTGGGCTTGTTATTGCATTGCATATAGGCAGGCATGCGCTGACTTTCTTCTTGAAGAACCATATTATAGACTTTATTAATTTCAGGAAGCGGCTGCTCTATTAGACCTACTTCGAATTCCCGAGTAGGAATCATTGAGGCCCATGATAAATTGCATCACACCTTCTTGCGATTCTAAACAAGTAATTTAAGAGAGCCACAAGAGCAAGGAGGTGTATTGAGATAAGTGGATAATTCATCCCACAAAGATTTTAGTTTTGTGAAATAAGAACTAACCGATAATTGCTCTTGCTGAAGTTGGATGATGGCCCGGCGTAGTTGATAGATCTTTGTGATGTTTCCATGGGAGGAGAAGCGCTCATTGAGATCCTTCCACATAGCCGAGGCTGTGTCGTTGTAGATGATAATACTATCACACAGGTCCCGGCTAATAGAATTGAATAGCCAAGACAGCACCATCATATTAAAGCATCAGGCTTGATAGGTAGGAGCAGACTTAGCAGACTAACCTGGGAAAAGAGAGATGTTGGATGAAAAGAACACCCAAGAAACTCACCTGCCCGCCAAAGTTGACACATCCCAGGATTCTTCTTGTCAGGCCGAGGCCGCAATCCCAATCTTCCAATCGATATTTACACTCGCTCCAACTTATTTAACCTCACTGTCTGTCTATCCAGAAACACGCGAGGTAATTCCCAGCTTCTGATGTTGTGAAAGCGAATTGACCTCAAGTGGCATTTTCCTTGTGGTGTAATGTGTTTCCATATGGTGATGTAACCTACATATACCATAAATAAGAGTAGTCTCAGTTTACCACGAAAATATTTAGCTTAAAAAGCAATCTGTTTGACCTTTAAGACAGATGATGCTCATAAAGCCACAATCTATACTCTCTATTGCAGATTGACTTTTTCATACATTAAGAACCGTAGAAATAATTTATTCCCTATACTAGAAAAAGAAAGTAAAGGTCTAAGATAATTATGTACAGGTACCTTTTAATATTTTACAAAAACATTGGCCACTAAATGAATCCAATTTTTCATCTGTGATTTCCTGATTCCTCTCCTTTCTAGTTTGACTCTTCACTGACTCGAAGGACCTCCGACAATCACTAATTCATGTCTATCTAGAAGTGGCCATATATATCTATAGCAGTACATTTCTCTTTCGACTTTAGACGGTGCTGGAAAGCGAGTGATTGCCTTACGAATAGATGGCCAGCGAGCGGACTTAACCAAGGAAAACGTATTCTTTTTCAACCGGCCTAGTATTGTTTACCTTTTTCCCAGTACTTCCATTGCCATGTGATATTTTTGATCTTAAAATAAACAAGTATATTATGGTCTCTTCTCATCTTGGGTTTGAGAGCAAAACTCGCCATGGCTCTAGCCCATTCTAAGAGCATTCTCATCCCCGCAATGAAAAAAAAAATAGCTTTCCACAACAATAACTTTTTGTTCCTCGATCAATTTCAAACTCTCTCCACCCCTTAAATTTCTTATATTTTCAGTTGATCCATAAACGTTTTTTTAATTACTTTGTAATTAGAATGAAGATGCATCCAGAACAATAAAGTGAAAGAAGAAAGCTCCTTCCACATAATATTTATATACGGATATACATGGTTCCAGGAGAAGGAAAGCAAAAATAAATAAAAAAATCTGATCGCTACGTCACCAACTAAAGCTAGACGTAACATTTTAGGTCCAACGTTATTTTCCAATGAAGTAATCAACCACTCTATAGTCTATACGGATGCTCACCCAGCTTCATTGGACCAGGTCCAGGTGAGTGAAGGAAACCTTTTGATTTTGAGGATTCTTTAGTGCCCAAGTAGGCCTTCTAGATTACGGCTCTTGTATTGAGACTTCTGCCAGAGATGATGTCTCTAATTAAACAAACTTCAAACAAGTCTTGAGGAGAATTTGAACAGGCCCAGCTCAATTCTACTAATGGGCCTTGTTTCAGCCCAAGTTGGTCTTTTCCAATAGTGCTGTCCGTGGAATCGTAGACAAATGGAAAATCAGTTTTGATTGAATTTCGTCGCGAAAAGAGTCAAAATTGCGTGCGCAAGGGAATCGAAGTGTCTAGGGTTTTTCTCATTTTTCCCGCCCAAAGCAGCAACCAGCAAATTCCCGCCTCCTCCCTTTCTCCGCCACTCGTAATTCACAATTTCGCGCGGTGAGGTTCTTCATTAATCTTAAGCTTTTCTCTTAGATCTTTTATTGCTATCAGCCTCTCAGTGCTTCAGTAACCATAAATTGAGACTTACACACAATGGTCAGATTGCTTTTTCTAGTTTCCTCAAATTATTTTATGCAAGCGGTGTAGCGTGACCAATTAGCATTGAGTATATGAGTAATTTTATTAGCATTGAGTATATGAGTAATTTTATCCTCTTGAATAACGTGATCTGTCAGAAAGGAAATGCTTAATTTTATTTTATTTTTCCCGCATTTAAGTTTCTGAAGATATTGTCTTTACATTTATGCTAGCTAATAACAGCATATTCTAAGAAAAATACAAGATTTCTTTCTTTTGCCTGGCACAGGAACCGGTGAATAAGCATGTGAGGTTTTCGAGGAAATGCTTTTGATATCACTTGAGAATTAAGCCCTTAATTGAAGGTGATTCGGAGCCGAGATGTGGGTAACACCCCAAGTCGTCTAGAGGCAATTCCACTTCTCCTAAGCTTTCTAAGAGAAGATCTAACTTGCCTGGCTTACTCTCTAGCCGCCTGTCAACCTGCTCTGACTTACCCTTATAGATAGCGTTCTTGAAAAAAGAGTAGTTGCTACTGTATCAAAGTCTTTTTTATGCGAATCCAATTTCTTTTAAGTGCTACCGGACAGAGATCTTTGAACGTAGGGTACGAGCCTTTGCTTGGTCCGGGCCACCTCATAATATACTTTCACCACTTTCTCGCACACTCCATGGCGCACTTCGTTCGGTACACGGAAGCAGATACCACACTATTCATTCCTTTCCTTTTCCCTGAACTTGAATACAATACCTTACGCAATTCAGACAAGGCTTCTTCTCAGATCTATATGCAGCGAGTAGCAACAACGAAAAGGTATAATGACATCCTGGCTGGTTTCATTGCTTTCAATAAATATGCCACTAGTCACTCAAGGGAGAGGAACTGCTAGTAGGGGGAACCCCTTCCTTCTACTTCTAATGCCATTCTTTCTTCTGTGTAATAGGTGGGGACTTTGATTGGATTTGAACATATCTAGATAGGAAGGACAATTGTTGTGGCAGGTGCCGATGTAGTCCTCAGGTGATAGACCTCAAGAGAGCGATCCAGATGGCAGACCTGGAAATTGACGATCGTCGAGGAAGGAAGTCCAATCCTAAATCTTTTTTTCGCTGGAGGCGGCTCAAGTTGTCGCGCCAAAGGCTCACCGTCTTATAACCAAAGGCCTTCTCAAAAGGAAAGCTCTTAAAAGCAGTTACTCACATGTCAGGCTCACTTCCAATGAATACCTCCTTGAAGACACGGGAAGATGAAGATCTTCGATAGACTGATTGAGGGAAGAAAAGAAGGTTCATGGTTCTATAGAGGAGCTTTCCTAAAGTGAAAGAAATTGGAATTTATAGAAATGAAAGAAGAAAGTAAACCGCACTTACCTTACACAAATGGAAAATAAAAAGCTATCTTTTCAATGAAAGCCGTAATTCGCTGTTCGGTCTTGGTAGAGGTCACTTAACTCATTCTGACACAGGGATCAAGCCCAGAACTCAGAACAACACCGTGTACAACCACCAATGCCGAACCTTACTACTGATATAGTCGCATTGATCAGATGTGCTGGACAACTTCTCCTATAGCTTACTTTTACTATAGGCACAGTATTACTATCTACGATAATCATTGAACCCACCCGCCGAAACCAAAGATAAGCCTAAAGCACTTATTGGGCATTCATCCGAGTCGACAGCTTACTTTTGACTTCGGTATTATTTTCTGAACACTACTTCCGCTATTGTTTTAATATGATCGAATTTGACTGCAACGCAATCCTGGCACTATTAACGTAACGCGCGCGTATGTATATAGTGAAATAAGGAATCAATGACTTGGGTTGCAACCAACGAAAAAACGAAACTTGGTAGATTTTGGCTGCTACGCCCTGGAACATACACTACACACCTTCTCTTTGCATGATGCTTACTTTCTTCATCATGGAATAGGAGCTAGAATTGCGATTCAAATGCGGAATAAACACAATGACCAGTTGCGCTATTCTCTACATTCTACTCTCATTCTTAGGGTATAGCAATTCAAAACGATGATCTGGGAATCAGACACCACTAGACCAAGGACAATTGATATAGATAAAACACGAGGAATCGAACTGAGAACAGAGATGACGCGTTCTTCCGACTAAACATTTGAACGAACCCAGTAGATACTGACTTCATACCTTTCTAGATTAGGCTAGAGCCAACTATCCTACACAATGAATAGATCGGACACGCTTTCGATAGCAACTGACAAAAGATATGGAACACAGCAGTCATAGACCGCAGAACTTCCACACTTGACCTATCCAGGGACTTTACTCTATTGAAAAAAGCCTGAAACTCCAATTCCACTCTTGGGAAGTAGAGCCCGGGTTATGCATTAAAGATTGAAGGTTGGAGATGTCAGATTCGTCGACACCACAGTCACCCAGCTCAGAGCTACACAAAAAGAACAAAGCGTTGAGCGAATTTCGGGACGTTACCCGCAGCGGAGAAGGAGGAAGAACTGGTAACCCCCAACTAAACTCCCTTCCTTGATAGGCCGTCAATTCCTTGGTTATTAGCTGAAAAACGTAGATCTGGTACTCCACTACCAGCGTTTGACTAGTCACTGGAAGGGACCTAGCCCCGTCACTACATCTCGGACCTCTCTTAATTCACCCGCCGCAGAGCAGCATAAAGAAAGGGCCCAGCAGCTTATGAATGTGGGTAGCTTGGGCAACCATTAAGGGCTTTGGATGGCTGTTAAGTAGGCCGCCTCCCAATAATCGAGAGGGGGTGCGGATTGGTTCGGGTTGGGCGTGGTGGTGATGTGGATGATGTCATCTTCCTTTATAGCCAACAGTGATAAGAAGATATTCTAACAAGGCTCAAGTTACAACAACGTACAAATCCAATAAAAACTATCCGGGACTCGGATAACCTAATTTGTTTTAAATAACCAACCATGGAATTAGAATAAGGTATAAAATAAGCTAAATTAGTAAGAACCTGAGAATATTTTGAAGGCCTTCAAGTGCCGTGTCAGAGGTCTCATCATCTTCGTTAGCACGCAGCAACGTAGGTACAATTTCATCAAAGGCTTGCATTCAAGCACTCTGAGAAAAATCTAAAAGATAAATTACCAATGAATTATTCCAGATACAGCTTGTTCTGAATTTTGCATAAAAACTTGCTAACATTCAAAACCATATAAAAATGGGAAATCTCACCAAATTAGCATGCATTCCAAACTATCTTCCGGGGTACGGCATGCCAAAATTTACACAACATGAACCCGGTAGATATTCATGCAACTAGCAAGGTTCTAGGAAATATATGTCAAAAGTGCTGAGACAGTCTCTTTCTCCATCAACTAGTAAAAAAGCAATAAAACAGTTTTTAGGGAAAGTACCGCAACTCAACCATGCCTGTGCACAAAGCGGGGTGCAGCCACAGAAGTCTTTATACTACATAGTTGGGAGTAGCGAAAAAGGCGAGTAGCGGACATCAAAGCACGTTGCTTGGGGTGGAAGACACGCCTAGCTAGTGTTTAAAAAGTGTGAGGGTCTTTGCTTCGGATGTCAACTCAATGACGGACGGGTCAGAGGGAATGAATAACTCGTTGGTTTATATTGGTCAACCCCTCCCACAATATCATCACGATCACTCGCCAATGAGAAAGACAGCACGGCCTAGGTCTTTTGGCTGGTGTACGCGGTGGGCATTCATCAACTGGGATTAGTCCCCCTTTCTCTATCTCTAGATAGAAAGGGCAAGGAAGACCATTACTGAGAAAGAAAGAAAGTGGGCCTGCCTCTCTACTCCGGTCAGGAACTCCAAATTCCTTTAGTGAACTCTACAGCGCAATTTCTAGTTTTCAATGATATTCGAAAGAAAGATTGACCTGGCAAACTCCTTCTTAGGGTCTTCACTTCTAGCCTGGTCAAGCCAAATTTGACATTGATTTGGAATTTGGCTTTCTCAAAATTTCGTATATACACCAGAGTCGCGGCTTCCTTCGGTGGATTCTACGAGCACTAGGTTTTGAGTAGTACCAAGCAGGAATAGGATTTTGGCCAAAATGAAAAAGCAAGACTAATTAAAAGCAAGTCAACTCTTATAGTAGTTAGACAGACAGACGCCGGATGCTATCCTCACAATTAGCTCCAAGACCATTCAATAGATTAGTGACATGGACCAAAACTAGCCTTCCTTCGCCATCTCCTTCCTCATTTTTCTATCATCGTTTGTGGGTACCTCTTCTATTTCGAAGTTCTTCCATTAATTATTAATGAAATGAGGACTCCTATCATCCCTTTTCAAGACAGCTTTGAAAGAAAGCCAGCCCTTGCGAATTAATGCGGGGAAGCAATCAGGTCAGAGAAAGAAGACTCCTCATCAGAGAAATTATATGATCCCTCCATTTAGAGAGTAGTAATATAAGAAAAGTGGGCCATATCTTTTGAAGCACTAGACTGAGGATGAAAGAAGCCAGCCACTTTTTTGGCTACTTAGATAATGCTTTGAAGTCAAGAGTTTTTTCCACTTTTCTTTAGTAGTACGATAAGGAATATTATTAGTGAGGGAGTAGTAACCCGAATTGTCTACCCGGCTCTACAAGCTTGACTTAGCCAGGTTTTCCACTATTTACGTTATGCAGGGAATGCCGTGTATGCCGACATGTCCCGTGTCAAAGCAAAAAGATATGTTCCTCCTGACGTACTTTGTACATGAATTTATATCACCTACATAAGAAAGACGTAATTTATGTTGCTCTTTGTATTAACATCTTCTACCCGATCCTATGAGGACCACCTACTGAAGGAAGGATTTGGATTGGTTCGAAGGTGGCGTTGTACGGTATCTAGCCGGTCTGTCCGCGCAGCCCTACTTTCCTCTCTATTTTGTTTGGCCTATCTTTTCAATAAGAAACTCTATCCTCTTTTGCGCTCGTGGCCAGATACCATGTGATGGCACGGGTCTTTGTCCCGGTTTCATGACGTCTATAGTTTTGCTCCGGGCCACAGAACGATAACCGTTTACTTTGTTGATGGCTGTCATTCCTTTTTCTTTCCACGGAAAGTTCTCTTCTTTGAAAAAATACTTGACTTCCGCTCTCATAATAAGAATACGAATTGCTTTTCTCTTGCGAGAATGCCTTTACGCTATAGACTGTGTTAAGCATGCATGCTTCTTTGAACAAAACAAACTCTTTTTCCATGATCCCAGTCGCAACAAAAGGTAATCTTTTTGGTTCGATCCGTAGGATCCTCACATTTCTTTATGGTTTTTATCCACTCCCTGGAAAATGAATCATTGGGTACTGAGACTAGATGCTTCAAACATGTTTTCGTTTATCAAATAACCATCTAACTAATATTTCTCCCTAGGATCACTGAACTTCTTTTAATACCCCGGCGCTACTTCTACAGTTCGATCTATTCGTTCTTTTACTTGTTCACTGGCCTTAAGTGCTCCCTCCTGTTTTTCTACATTTTAATACATTGATTGTATACCCATTGCATTGAAACAGAAAGAGGAAAGAAGGGGAACAATGCTTTCCATCATCTTACGTCCCGTCCTCTCTATCTAATAGAACTCCATTTACGCACATCACATGGACCATAAACCAATCCTTGATCTTGATGAGAGGATCGATGCCAGCGAGCGAAGGATTTTGCGAGCCAGAACGAGTTCATGTGCACATTTGAAAACGACCTATTTATTATAGAGCTTAATACTTTGAATTTTTTTCTCTGGTCTGTCCTTCGCTAGGTTCCCAAGCTGACCCGGGAATATAGAGGTCAAAGCGAGGAAAGCTGTTCCGAGCGTCTCTCCTCCATTTTTGACATGATAGCCGATATCCCTAAGTGTAGTACTACTTTTGAAAGGAACTTTCTATGTGGCAGTAACCGAGGTTGTGGTTGAGCCTGGCAAAGAAAAGGAAGAAAGCTCTTCTGGCTCAATCTCTATAGATGGAATGGAATGTCGGAATGCCTTACTACGCGAATGGAATGAATTGGCTTTTTTGCCAACATTTACTCGAGGAAGGAAATAGTAGAGCGTAGGGGTTTCCACCAGCAACTAGTTTGAGGTCTTCGTGTTGAACTTTATCTACGGGTTGAACTTCGGGTTGAGTGGTCAGTGTGCTAGGGGACGAAAGCAGTAGTTCAAATATATATAGGAATGTAACCCAGCGAGCCAGCCGAAGGTATATTGTCAATTTGTATAGATTCAAACTCTTTTCCCAGCGAGTAACTACTAACGAGCTCGTAACTACTAATGTTACGAGCCAAAAAGAGCAAAAAGAGCTCGACAAGCCTAATCTTTATTATTGAAAGAAGAGGAACCTTCGATCAAGCCAAAGAAAGATAAAATGCTATGGTCGAGTGTAGTAGTCACTCGCCACAAGAGAGGTACATATACGTAACGGTAAGAGCTCCAGAGCGATATAAAGAGCATCAAGACAGGTCCTTTCGAACCAGACCTTCGCTAAGCCCCTGGTGAGGAAGTTAAGCTGGGTCCTTCTTCCTTTGCTACTGATGCCATACCATCAAGAGCGGATAGGTCTCCATTCCTTATG
>Ga0265324_10000262_pt1 | contig 39080 bp, 69 predicted proteins | sample 41419metaG_FD_198634 | JGI IMG/M metagenome (GOLD analysis project Ga0265324, IMG submission 198634) | Rhizosphere microbial communities from Carex aquatilis grown in University of Washington, Seatle, WA, United States - 4-14-19 metaG | ecosystem: Host-associated > Plants > Roots > Rhizosphere...
GGTTCGTCAGCATAGCCGGGCAAGGCGCTGTCGCTGCGCTTGGCGGCTTGCTTCGCCCTGATCTTTTCAATGTCCTTCCAGGCGCGCGTCAATTCGACTTCGCCCGCGTCCAGCATGTCAATGCCGTGAATGGAGCACAGAATTGCCAGCGTAACCATGGTGCCGCCAACTTCCTGTTTCTTTTCACCGACCGGCCGACCCCAGACGTAGTCGACCAGCTTGTGTCCGTCTTCGCGTGAAGCGCCGCAGGCCTGAACCAGTTCCATTGCTTCTTCCAGGAACCGGTGTGCGCGTTCCTTCACAAAGCCTGCATGACCAAGGCCGAAGCAATTGACGAACCAGACGGACACGCGTTCCTGGTAGGACTTCGACGGCACCGGCAGCGCCGTGGCCAGCTTGTCCTGCGGGCGCTTGTCCGTGTGTGCGCGTGCCCAGCATTCCGGGCAGAAATATTCTTCGTTGCGCATTGCTTCAAATACGCTGGAACCGATATATTCCTTCCTACCAATGCTGTAGACCTTGCGCCAGTCGGCCGGAAGATCACTGTCAGAAGTGCGTCCGCATTTACCGTCGCAGCGAAAAATAATCATAACCCATTCCTTATAAGCTTCATGGCTTCCCCATAGGTACACATACGGCCGTACATAGGGCCGGACAAGACCGTCGCGCGCTCGACTAGGAAACGCGCCAACCTGTTGCGGTCCTTCAATTCCTTCCTGCGGCACAGGTACTGCGCGCGAAACGCTTCCAGTTCCTGGTCGAAGCGGAATTGCCCTTCAATGTAATAGCGGTCCCACCACAACGACGCGCCCATGGCAGTCTGCTGCCGGACGTGCGTGCCTTCATGCGCCAGCAGGTCCGGGTACATGAACATGTGCGGCTGCGACATATAGATCGTGTCGCCATACGTGACGACAAGGTGGTCCGGGTTTGCGTCGGGGAACCGCTTCAGCAGTTCGTCCCAGTTCGGCGGCTTGCCATGGACGACATTCATAGCGGTGGCATGGTCAGGCGGTTACGGCATTTCCTTTCCGCCAGCATGCGGTCACGACAGACCGCTACGCCACGGTCGGCGTAATACTTGGTCCAGGCGCGAACGCACTTCAAATATGCTGTGCTAGGTCTGCTAAAACCCCAGTCAAATCCACATGGCATCGGTCTACCCCTTCTTTAATTGTTCGCATCCAAATGTCCATGGCCTTCTTGTTCGCTTCCAAGACGGTCGGGCAAAACACCATGTCCTGGTCGGTTATGTCCTTGGCTGACGCACCGCAGAAGGCGCAATGTTCAAAGTCGTCTTCCATTCGGTGGAATGGCGGTGCGCCCAGCAGCGGCTTGACCGTCCCCATATCGAATTCCATTAACGCCCCGCTTCAATTTTCATGCAGCGCTGGCAGGTTATTTCCCCGCACTGCCCGACGACATTCCGCTGGCAGGTGTATTGCAGCGTGCCCACCCGTTCAGCGTAATAGACACCGTCGACCGGCTTCAACCGAATTCCACAGACCGTTCCGGTTTCGCAAAACAAACTGGTCTTGCTGCCGTCCAGCCTGTGGACCTTCACGACACGACCACGGCCGCTATAGCCAAGTAGGTCAGTTGGTGCAGGTACTGGTCCGCGCCAAGCAGACGCCAGAACCATTCCGACGTGGTCGGCCCCCACCGCATGACGCTGTTCAAATTCATTTTCGCCCAGTCAATGTGGTAGTGTGCGATGGTTTCTGCGCACAGCACCCAGACGCATAATTCGAACGGGTAGTCCATAGCCGACAAAATAAGGTAGGTGCTGACGCCATGAAGCAGCGCGTGCGCAACACCACCCATGTGGCCATACGTGCCCTTATTCTTGTACATCCATGGGGGCTGCATTAGGAAATCGAACAGCAAATGTTTGGTTTGCAGGAACACCAGAAGCGTTAGCAGCATTGCGGGCCTCGTGTAGCCGTTCGTTGCGGAAATACTTTTCAAGGCCGTGAATGGCCTTGTCCTTCAAAAGGAAAAGGTCGAACTTCATGCCACCAACAATGATCTGCTGCCCTGTGGCGACCAACCATTTCAAGGCAATTAATTGCTTCATGGCGTCGGTCTTGAAGTTACCAACCGGCAGGCGACCGTCGTTGGCCCAGACCAGCGCTATAAGCCGCGCCTGTTCGGCCGTGGCCGCACGCAAGTCTTTATCGAAATAAACCTTAGTCATGAATGTCCCATTCGTCCTGTTCTTTGACGCGGAAATAATAGGCTGCTGCAATTATGATAATTGGAACAGTCACGACGCCCGCGAAATACCAAACCCAATGCCCTTCAGTCAGTAGTTTGCCCAACATGTTCCGCCCCCGGTGCTTTGCCCAATTGCATGGTCGCACCACAATGCTTGGGCCAGCCCTGGGCCAAACACACTGCGCTGTCGACCTTTTCAGAATGCCCACAACTGGGGCAGTGGACAATACCGGCTTCTAACAGCGGGTCCGACTTGGCCATGGTGTCGTACAGCGGCTTCAGGTCGGCAAAGGTCTTCATGGTTTTCATTTCAGTCTTCCCGGTAAATGTGTGCCTGAAGTGCGTCGGCCGCTTCCGCTTCTTCTGACGGTTTGCGGAACCATTCGTTGTCGACATATTCCAGGCGACCAGCCATGACGTCGTCTTTCTCGCGTTCGGTCATTTTGCGACCAGGGCAGTGCAGCGGAAGTTCGCCTTCCGACGCGAAGCAAACCGCGCAGGTCATAAGGCCGCCCAGGCAATAGCCGCAATTTTCCGTCTGACAATTTTGGTGAACCAGACGAACGTGGCCAGTGCTCATGACACGCTTTCTTCAATGACTGCGCCGACAAACGCCCCGGCAATTATGGCGACGACGCTACCAAGAAGTCCGAAGACTGCAATGAGCATTCGCACGGGACTGTCGACTTGCCCAAGGTGTTCGAACCAATGGAAGTCGGCCAGCATGAAACCGACAAACCAAGCGTAGCCCTTGATGAAGGCGAATTCAGCACCGGCTGCACCAAGGGCCAGCCCGATCACAGGACAATTTCCCAGTCGTCGTCCAGCAGGTCGGCCTGGGAAGCCAGCCATGGCACGACGTAGCCTTGGGCGGTCTTCATGTCGATATGCGCGTGGTATTCCACGTTGGTGCCTTCGCCCATAATGGACAGCAGCGGTTCGCGGTTCACCATGAAATGGCTGCCGGGCACCAAGAACAAGAACATGCCCTTTCCGTTCCAGCCGGTCCGCGCAATGCGGTGGCCTTTCTTCAGGGCGACAAGCGCGTCAGAAAATGACATTGGCATTGGCTTATCCTTTTTGCTTGGCTTCGGGGTGTAATTTGTCGAACCGGCGCAAAGCTTCCAGCGCCAAGGCACGCGACTGGTTGTCCAGGTAGCGGGCACCGTTCATGGCTGCGCGAATGAATTGGGCGTCTGGCATGTCAGCGAAGGACGCGACGTGCGCTGCAATTTGTTCTTCGGTCGGCATTTCTAAACCTCGGTGAAGCCACTACCCGGCTTGCGTAAGAATTTCGCGTGTTCCTGCGACACAAAGAAAAACCCATCTGCATTCGGTGTCAATGCCCGGCCCTTCATGTCGTACAGCACGTTGACCCCAGACGGTCCTTTGAAACATACGCCGCCGTTATTCTTGTCCGGCTTTTCCAGCGGTGCGATGCTTTCCTGGTACTGCTTCTTGACTTCGGCCGCTTTGCTTCGCATCCAGTCAAGCATACCAGTGGTGGCGTTTATGAAGGCGTTGAAGGCGCGGCTGGTGCTGTCCACGTCGTCGTCATGGCCGCCGTCCGGGAAGGCTTCCAATTGCTGGAACCAGCGTTCATTCCACGCATGACCACTCCAGAATACTTTCTGACCGTCGACAATGTCATAGTCGCGCACCACCTTGACGAACCCAGCTTCCGCTTGGCTGCTGAATGGACCGAAGCGTTTTATCTTGTCGCCCTTTTCCGTGGACGACGCCGACGTGTAGCCGTCCAGCAATTGCTTCTTGTGGGTGACGTCGGTCTTACCGGCAGCACCGGGGTCCTGTGGGAAATTCTGTTCGACGTCCGGTCCGTCCTGGGACGCCACATTCTTCATGCGCTTTTCGACCTTGAACGAACTTTCCTGCGCATACTGGTGGTCGGCCACGTAAGTGAACGGGTCGCTGCCGACTGTGTCTTTTCCGATAAGCGTGCAGGTGGTGAAGTCGGGGTCATTGACCTGGGTCTTTTCTGTCGCCGCCAAGTCCCAGCCGCGCTTCCAGGTCAGGCCTGTGGGCACCGCATTGCGGTCTATGACTTCCACCCATGACCGGTTGAAGTGCAGGCCTGCGGCGGGCTTAATTTTCCAGTTGCCGCCCAGCAGGCGTTCGCGTTCGACCTTGGGAAGCGACAACAAGCTGCCCATGTATTCCGGGTTCGTCGCCATAAGTATCTTGTTGTCGTAGACGTTGGCAGCAATGAACGTCAGCGACTTGACTAGATACTGGTTTTCTTTTCCGTCTTCGGTGAAGCGTGGAATGCCCAGGCGTTCGGGCGTCAGTTCGTCGACGGTGTCAGCCCATTTCAATTCGTCGCCTATGCGAATGAAATACCGGACCACGCCGTCGCGTTCCTTTATGGGGAAGCCGGTTTCCTGGTCAATCCACCACGCAATAAGTTCAGCCACCCAACTGTCCGCGTCGGCATTGCAGGTGCAGCGCATGTAAGGCTTGACGCCGGACGTCGACCGGTTGCGGGAAAGCATGTACCAGAATTGGTACTGCGTGAATTCGGTTAACTCGTCGAAGCCAATGAATGGAATTTGACTACCGTGCCAGTCGCGCACGGTCTTTTCGTGTTCCAGGTGGGAAAACTGGACCTTGGCCCCAGCTTCCCAGTCCGGGCCGCCGTCCCATTCCCAATGCAGCGGGGCGCTTTCGTACTGCCGCGCGCCTGGGGTCTGCCCATAAATTTCAGACGACGTGTCCCACAAGCTGCCTGGGTGGGTAATGGACGGCGTGGTGCGGCGGAATATGACGGCCGCATATTTGCCGCTGCGGTAGACGTTCCGCATTGGCTCCATAATAAGCGCGTAGGACTTACCACCACCAGCCGCGCCACCGAATATGGCTATGTCGGCTTGGCACTGTGCGAACTTGGTTTGCGGCCCTGGTTGTGGCTGAAGCGACTGAACGTCGATTTCTGGAATGACTTCTTCAGCTTCCACCGGCTGGTCGAACACGTCGACCACCGGGGCTTTGATGCGCGCGACCATGCTTCACTTCTGTTCGGCGGGGACTTCGCGGTTGGCGTGTACTTGAGCAAGACGTTCGGCAATTTCCTTCAGAAGCTTTTCGGCTTCCGTCGCCTTGGTGGTGGCCCAGTCGCGCATGCAGGCATAATTGTGGAAGTGCATTTGCCCATTCGGCATTGGCACCTGCGACCGGCCGGTGCCGGGCTTCAGGCCAATCATGACTGCGCCGGTTTGCAGCATGTAGTGCGTACCGTCGCCGTCAATAATTTTGTCGCAGCCGTCGCATTGATACATTGTCATTTCAGCCATTGTCGCGCCCCTTTATTTTTGCGGTTCAGCGACCTTAACCGATAGCGTCTTAATTGCAAAGTCTTGCACTGTCGCTGTGTTGGTCAACGTCATTTCCTGCGGCGTCAGCCTTCCGTCCTTCAGCCGCGCGACCATGTCTTCCAGGGTCGCTACCATGTCTGCGACTTTGCAGCCGAAGAAGTATGGGTCGGTTCCTAATGCACGGGACGTTACCAACGTCAGGTCGAACTTCGTCATGGGCTGCCAACTTCCTCCATTTGCAAAAGCTTATGCGTGGCGTCGTGCTTGTCCACATACTTGCCCCAGAAGAACGCCACGCCCACCACCACTATAGCCAGCACTAACGTGCTGCGAACTGTTGGGTTCGAAATTCGCATGACTTGTTTCTCCATGTGTCGTGAATAATAGCCACAGGCAGAATAGAAAAAAACCTATGAACATTCCCCATCCTAAAACCGTTTCAACTTTATTCATTCGGTTAACCCTTCAGCGCAGTGCCACCTTTCAAAGCAGACATACTAACGCCGCCTTCCTTGATGCCCAAGTCCACATTGGGGACGTGCGGTGACTTGGCAAGTTTGGCCTTTGCGTCGACGCCAATTGTGTTAATCATTTGAACAGCGTTGGCATGGTCGCGGCAACCGAACAACACCAGCTTGGCATTAACACCGAATTTGGTCATGTCCAGTAAATGGGTCTGACCTTCAGCGCAATATTCCCACGCTGCGTCGGACATGCCCAGAAGGACAATTGGTGTCGGTCCACCGCTTTGCCCCACAGCCACAACAAGCTTTTCTTCCTTAGTCTGTTCAGGCATTGGCTATTTCCCCCTAACTAGGTGGCGCATCAAAACCAGGACAAGCAGGAAGCCAACTACGACATATTCGCCCAAGGCAAAGGCCAGAATGTTTTGCATGGTGTGGGTCATGGGTTGTTGTTCCTGACCTTTTTGATTGCGCGTTCTACCGTCTGCCATTCCGGCCACCAACACCTATTCCAGGACCGCACCATGTGTGCGACCTTTTCCTGTTGGTCAGGACGAAGTTCAGCCAACGCCGGGCGCACTGCCTTGGGGTAGCTGTTCACGTCGAATGTCATTCGTCGTCCACCTTGATGCGTTTAATGCCCGGCCTGGGCAACAAGGGAACCATACTGTTGGTCTTGTATGCCGTGTCGATCTGCGCAGCTATTTTCACGCCGACCGTGTCGCCGTCCGGCATGACCACATGTGCAAGGAACGCTTCTTCGAAGCTTTCAATTTTGCTGTCGACCGCTTCCAGCTTCGCTTTGATGCACAGCAGCAGCGCACGCCACCGGCTGCGTCGGGTCTGGTCGTCCTTGGGCTTGTTACCTTCCGGCAGCGGCAGGTCGAACCGAATGCGGCGTTCGAACGCTTCGAACACGATAACCGCGCGGGCGCTTTCGCTGAAATAGCCGAAGCTGCGCGCACCGTATTTGGCCAAGGCCTTTTCAATGTCGGCGCGGCTTTTGTCGACGGCCACGCTGGTGCGTTCGGCATAGGTCAATTGTTCGGTTCCTGATATAATTCGTGGAAGAACGCCTTCGCTATGGCGTATAGCATATAGCGTTTCGATAAATTGGCTGGTTTGTCCACCCACACGCGAATTCCGTCACGCAATAGGAAATAGAATTCGTGACCCTGGTTCTGGTCAGGCTTCGGTGGCGGCTGCACTTCCAGCGGCGCTTCTGACTGCGGCCCAGGTTTCAGGGTCATGACTTACGCCCTGCGCGACGAACGGTCCGACGCGCCGCGTTCTTCGCCGGGCTTTTTGAAGCTGGGTTTGTCCGGGTTCGAAAAGTCTGGCACGTCCATGACCGGCTTCTTCGACGTAATTTCGATACGCTTGTGGTCGAACCACATGCCGTCCCGAATTTTACCTTCCTTGTCCAAGGTGTCCGGCTTCAGGTCGACCATGACGCAGCCGTACAGGTCGAAGCAGACGCTGGTGACCACACCGGTTTGCCCGGTGATCTTGTCTTTGCCCTTCTTGCCCAGAAGGTTCAGGTATTCTTCAACCATGACTTTTCCCTTTCAATATACCTTCATTCATACGCTGGGGTTATTGGTTCCCACAGAGTTCTGAATTCGGTCGGGACAAGGACACGCAGCCAACCACTTTCCAGCCTTGCTAAGTACATCCATGAAGGGGCTGCAACAACGCGGCGCGAACCGTCCGGCTGCACATAACGAATGGAAATATAATCGTCGCTAAAGGTTACGCTGTTGCGCGGGTCAACACGTAGGTCAACCAGCCAGTCAGGCAGCGCACCCCTTTTGGCGTCGGCCTGAAGCTGACGCACCGAATAAATGTTCGCTTTGACTGACGCGGCCTTGGTTCGGTAATTCGGTTCCATAGCTAAACATACGTGGCTAGAACAACCACGTTACGATATGGTTGACCAAGGCACCAACACCACCAAGCGTCACTGAAAGCCATGTCAATGGAATTGCTTTCATAGCTTGCCATCCGTCATTAAACAGTAGAACCGGCTATGCCCAGCAGCACGACAATGTTCCCACAAATAGCTGTGCAGAATTAAACCCACCGACGTCAGCAGTATGGCCACGACAATGAACGTCAGGTTTTTCATGCCAGTTTATTGACCACCTTCAGCAGCACCTGACCTTCGACCAATTCCCGAATATTGGTGCTGACCTGGAAATAGCAGCGGTAGGTATTTCCAGGCACGCCGTTCTTCAGCCACTGACTGACTATCATTCCAGTGCTGTCAACCGACGCCACACCATCCAGCATGGCGGCCGGGTTACTGTCACCAGGACCAGCTTCGACTTTCAGAATTAGGTTCGGTATGCCGGTAATGGTTTCACCGCTGCCCAGCAGGTTGCTGAAGTCGCCCGTGAAGCAGCGGTCTTCATAGACGGTCTTTTCTCCATATTGCTGAACCACGGGGTCTTCTCCATTTTGTTTGGGCAGGAATATGACTGCACAGCTTCGCGCGTCGAATTTCACAGCGACGGCGCGCGGGTCGAACTGAACGCCTATGCTGCGGTCGGTGAATAGCACATAGCGGCCGGTCGAAATAATAATTGGCTTCGATACTTCTAAGACGAAGGACGGGTAGTTCGGCCAAAGCCACGGCGACCGCATGTCCTTCCAGACCGGCGTCGACAGGAAGGGCGACAGGGCAGCCACAGGCGGCGCTGGCGGCGGGGCCTGGACCAGCACGGGTTGGGTGTGCTGCGGCTGGCGCGGGCCCATGCGCGGCTGGGACAGCGGCTGGAACCATTTGTCGGCCAAAGTTTCGGGGAACAATTCCGCCCATTGCGACGTGACAAAGGCTTGCTGCTGGGCTGTCGGGAAGTCCCTGCGCCAGACGGGCAGGGAAAGCGGCTGGTGCCATTTGCTTTCCAGCACGGCTTCGGCCGGGGCTACGGCCCAGGGCTGGCCTGTGAAGCTTGCCTGTAGCTGCACGCCGAAGTTTTTGAAGCGGACGGGTTCGGAAAGGTTTTCAAACCATTTGTCGACGGTGACCGTTTCCGGGGGCGTGAAGTCCGACCAGAAGGCGAAGGGGTTGTCAGCCGTCAGGACGCGCGGGGGCTGCCGGACGGGTTCGCTAAGGGCAGCATACCATTTGCTGCTTAGGACCACTTCCAGGGACGGGAAGACGAAGAACTGCTGGGCGGCTGTGTTCAGGCGTGCGGGCACGCGCACTGGTTCGGACAGCGGCACGTCCCAAGAACTGGACTTGACGTCTTCCTTCAGCAGCAACGCAGCCGGGCTTATGACGTCGGCTTTTTGCAGGGCGGCATTCAGCCCCGGCTTGACGCGGACCGGTTCACTTAGCGCGATATAATATTTGTCGACCGTTATTACTTCGGGCGGTAGGAAGTAGACCGCGTAGCCGTCGACCTTGTTCAGCGCCGGGTGCAGGCGTGGCGCAGTGCGGACTGGTTCGCTAAGGGCGTTGAACCATTTCGACACCAGCGTCTGTTCCGGCAGCGTCATGCTGCGCGGGTCTTGCACCGGCTGCGGGTTCAGCGCCGTGGGCAAATTCTTCGTGCGCACCGGTTCCGACAGCGCGCTGAACCACTTGCTCATAAGCGTGGGTTCTGGCGGCACGAAGAACGGGCTGAAGGCGAAGGCTTGCTGCGACGACGCCAGCAGCGCGGCCTTGGTCATGACCGGCTGCGACAGCGGTTCGAACCACTTGGTGACGACCGGCGTTTCCGGTGCTGTCTGCGGTGGTGTTATATCGAAGTCTTGGTATGGCGCAGTTACGCCCGGCTTGGCACGCAGCGGTTCAGACAGTGCCGCATACCATTTACTCAGAACTGTCGTTTCAGGTGCCGTGTTCGGCGGGGTTATGTCGAAGTCCTGGTACGGCGCGGGCAAGCCAAGGCGCTGCGACAGGCGAACTGGTTCACTTAGCGGCGCATACCATTTCGATACAACTGTCGTTTCCGGCGCATTGACAGACGGGACAATGTCAAAGTCTTGGTAGACCGGGTGGAATGTCTTCGAACGCACCGGTTCCGAAAGCTGACTGAACACCATGGGCGTGGTGGCGGGCGTCGGAATAGGCAGCGGGGCCATGACGGCCGCTGCCAAGAATGCTGCGACGGCGCGGGCTGCTGGCGTGGGCGTCGAAAGCTGTTGACCCCAACCGTCAATGGTTGGTGTCGGCGGCGGTGAACCACTAACGAGTATTGGTTCGGCTTTTTGCTGGTAAATTGTCCGGGTCATGACGCCGCCAGCATTTCGTTACGAATGGGGAAGGGCTGGTTGTCCTGGACCAATTCCTGATATGTGAACGGCGGCACGCCGTCCCATGTATTGAACGTCGTCAGGCCAGACCCTGCACCAGTCGGGTCGAAGGTGCCGACGTCGGCATTCAGGAATGTGCCAATGAACGGATATAGCACGCCCGTGACTGCGAAACTCTTTCCACCAACGCCAGTGTCAGGGTTGGCGGTGGCGTCACCATTCCACAAGCCACCAGCGACCTTAAACCAGACAAGCTGGTTGGTCAGGTCAATGGCGTACCAGAATTGTAGATTTGTTGTTGGCGTCGGCCAACCTTGCCCCGAACCACACACGACGCCAACATTGTTGGTTTCGTAGTGCATGTCCGTGCCATCGGACCAGAAGTCCAAACCATTCGCGGTCTGGTCAATGGCGGCGTCGGTGGTAATGCTGAACGACAAGTTGACGAAGCCACCATTTGCATCACCGTTAGTTATTGTGCCGCCCCACATGTACTTGCCGCTGGCGCGGCCAAGCGTGCCACGAATATTAAGGTTGTTTGTGGCACCGGCACCGGCAGTTGCGATTAAATTACTACCGGACAGCGTAAGGTTTGTGTTCTTGGCATAGGGGTCCAGCGTCGAATTTGCGCCAAGCAGTTCGACGGTGAAGCTTTCGTGGCCGCTGCTGGCGTTGACTGTGGTGCTATTCAACGACCAGGACGCAACGCCCGCGTTGGTATCGAAGCCACCGACAATGGAAGAACCACCCGTGTTCGCGCCGCTTATGGCGGTCATGCCTGTGGGGGCTACCGTCGACACGTTGGTGGCGGTGCGGTGCCCGGCATAACCCAGCACCCAAGACTTGCCACCCGTCTGGACCATGGACGACAGCGCAGGGTAGGCAATGCTGGTGCCGGTCGCATTGCTGGAAGCGACAGCGCCAATACCAAGCACGCCACGGTATTTCGTTACGACAAGCTGGGTCGCGCCTGTGAAGCCTGTCGCTGTGTCCGACGTGCCGGTGCAGAAATGATAGGCCAGCAAACCTGCGGTGGTGTTGCCGCTACCTGATGCAATTGTCGTCCAACCGGCTGGCAAGGTGGGAACGGTCGCGGCGCTGGACCGGTACGCAAAGGCAACCATGACGTCGCCAGCCAAACCCGCTGTGGGGGTTAGCGACGTCGAAGCAGCAGCAACAGCGCCTATGCGCGAAATGGCCATTAGGGGACCACCACGTCTATTTCATTGGCGGGGTCGGTCAGGTCTATTGGCAGGTCTTTGGTGACCGGGCCTTGGCCTTCTTCAATGACGCGGACCACTACGTCACTGTCGGGCTGTCGTTCCTGGACACTGTATGGCGTATCCCAGGTGACGGTCAGAACCCCGTTTGCCCAGAACGCATTCATGTCCATTTTACACCACCCCTGGTTACTCCAAGCCCATGTCCTTGTGGACGGCTGCGCGGTGTTCCATGCGGCGCAGCTTTTCTTCGAACGGGTCGCAGGCACCGCCTGTACATTTCGGACAGGTCAGGCCCATACAAAGCTTGCACAGCCCACCAAGGTCTTCAGGCGCAGCACGCACTGGCACGAAATGTATCGTGTTGCAGTGGGCACAGGTGAAGGTCGAATGGCGGTGTTCGCCGTCTTCGTCCGTGACTGTGCCTTGCCCGCGTTCCTTCAAACCTTTGATTAGGAAAACCATGCGTGACCCCAGAATGACAAAGACCCAGGGCAACGCGCCCTGGGTATTCGTCCGCCTTCCAAACAGACTTTTACTGTTCCTGGAAAAGTCCTTCGGCGGTCGCCGTGCCGGTGTAGCCGGTCGACAACGCACGCATGACAAGTCCATTGGCAGAAGTGGCGGGCCACACCAGTTCGCTGCCCGGTGCAGCCACCCAGCGGTATGACGCGCGCTGGTTGATGCCCAGGTAGAAGACCGAAGACGCGGCAGTCACGGTCGGTTCGGCGGTGTAGTTCGACTTGGACGTGGTCAGCGCCGCAGCGTCGGCCGGGTCCAAGGGGTTCGGGGTGGTGGCGGTGCCGGTGCCGTCGACGGTCATGCGGCTAATGTCGAATTCCATCGGGTTGTCGGCCGGTGTGCCGTTGGTCCCGAACATGAAGTCGTAAAGCTTGCCGCGACGAACGGTTGCCGAACTGAACAGCGCAGCCAGCGTCTTGTAGCTCGAAGAAATCGCCTGCTGCGTACCGGCGTTCTTGTTATTCACTGCATAATTGGCCATGGGCCATTTCTCCTTTGGAAGACGGTTGGAAACCTATGCCTTCGGTGCCGCTTAGTTTCTACGGCTATTTTGGGAAACCCGTGGACCACGCGGCTATAGCAGGAAAAATTACCCGGTTCCAGCTTTGGCCTTAACAGTCTGGGCCTTGGCGTCTATCAGCGCCGGGCGCGGTCTTGTCACGAAGGTGGGGTCGCCAGCAGCGCCAGCTTCGCGCCCATTGGGCGGCAGGTATATGACGACCTGCGTCATGGACCTGGGCTGGTTGCCGGTGTGCTTTACTTCCTGCTTTTCAGACCAGCCGCCGCGCGTCTTGTCCCACCAAATGACGGCGGTCATGTCAGGCGCGCGTGGACGCACGACCCATTTGCGCTTTGCTTTATCGTACAGACCTTCATGACCTGTCGCTGCGTGAAACAGAGTCTGCGTCACTTTCATGTTGGCGCGCATTTTGCCCCGCGCGAACTGGTCACCAAAATGCTGGTCGAAGGTGGTTTCGGAAATGCGGAAGTGGTGCGCTATGTCGCTTTTCTTGATCTTGTTGGCGGCCATTAGTTCGACCAGTTCGTAGTCTTCCTTCTGCGGCGCGTAACTTTCCATGGCGCTGCGCGCTGCCGCCGCTTCTTCCTGGTTGCGGTAATAGTGCTTGCCCTTGAGCAATATGGACTTCTGCTTCGGGGCTTTGACGCGCTTTATTTTACCCACGGTTCGACTTTCCAAATGCCCAGCACCCACGACACCTTTTTATAATCCGGGTCTGCCAAGGTTTCCCGCTTTTCATTCCATGGGTCGTACACATGCCCAGACTTGTCCATGACGACAAAGTGCCAGTCCCTGGTCGCCTGTAGCATCACAATGTGCGCTGGTGCAAATGGTTCACACGGCCATGGCACGCGCTTCTTGTAGTTGTCGCGTCCATGAACCTGCGGCATTGCTGGCAGGCTATAATTTTCATATTTGCGCTGGTATGCGTAGCCGTTTTCTATCAGCGCCTGGAACAGGTGTTCTTCGTGTATACCTGTCAGCGGCATGCCAAGCATTCTGTTCGCGGCTTCGTAGACCACATTCAACGCCATGGCTAAAGCGGCGATACCACAGTCCCAGTCATAGCGCTGTTTTATGTATTGCGTCATTTCGTGGTCAAAACGGGTCTGTGTTTGCCAGCACGAACAGGAAGTCCCCATGACAGCGCTTCGGCTTGCAGCAGCACACTAGGTCATGTCCGCGCAGCTTTTCAATAGCAGCCACGCCGTCAAGCGAGGCATGGTATAGCACGTTGTCCTGGTGCAGGTCGCAGCATTCGTCGCGGTCGCCGTGGGTTCCCACTATGAACGGGTTGCCGTATGGGCCTTGGCCGCGCATGACGCTTATGGCTTCCTTGGGCACGCCTGGGTGATATTTATTCCACACTTTCGGCATGCCACTGGTCCCACAAATTTATGACCGGGCGGCCGACGTCGTTGGCGTAGCGAATGCAATTTGCTGTTCCACCTGCGCTGCCATTCCACAGCGCCAGCATGTGTGTGGAACGGTCTACCATCCATTTATTGCGAAGGTGCATGTCGCGTATTGGGAATTTGCCGTCGCTTATGTAATGCACTTCTTCGGCTTCCATGAGTATTCGCCGGTACTTCCGCTGCGCCATGGCAGGCCACAGCTTTTCCTGTCCATGGAATGGAATGGCGCATATCAGTTTGCGTTGCTTAATTAGCGCGGCGCACGCCAGCGCTTGGTCCCAGCCTATGGCCATTCCTGAAATAACGGTGGTGGCGTTCGGGTGGTCGGTCAGCCAACGCAGCGCAAACTTGTTCAGGCGTTCGGTCGCCAGCATGCCGTAGCCGCCAAGCTTGTCGGGCCGGTGCCCAGTTCCTGCTACGATAAATTCAGGCATAGAACAACACCCACAACAGCGCCAGCGCAGGCAAGAACCCTATAGCGAATGCCATCACATAATGCCATGGCCGCAAGCCACGGTAGCCGCGCCGGTCATAACGTCCGTCCCATTTGTTATCAGTGCCGTAGGCTGCATGGTATGCGTCCATGGCTGCTTCGTCCCAGGGCGGTGGGCATGGCGGCGGGAATATGCGTCCACCGGTATAGGTCGACAACAGGCGCAGTCGTTCTTCCAAATACCATTCGTATTTCTTTTCGGCAGACCAGTCTTTGAAGTCGAGCTTCATGTCGCCAGCAGCCAGCTTTGCACCTTCTGCGTCAGCAGGTGTGGTGCCCTGTTGTCGAAGCACCAGCGCAAGGCGTCACGCGCCTGGGCGTGGAAGTATTCGTTCTGCCCGGTCGCGGTCTGGTTTTCCGGCTTGGACAGTTCGGCGGCGACCTGCTGCTGTATTTGCTTGCAGCATTTATCGAAGTTGACGCCTGGGTCCACCACGTCGTCCAGGAACTGGTCAGGCTTCAGCACCCGCTGCTGGACGCGGAACGTGGTCAGTTCGTAGACGTGCTGGTCGTAATTCATGTCTTCGGCCTTCGGTGGTACGCATGACCAACCATACTGTGCTTGGGGTCCCACGGCGTGATTATACTTTCTTCAGGCTTCACGTCTGCGACCGGTGGCGGTTTGGCTATTCCACCCACCAGACGCCCAGGTTCGCGCTTCACCACTTCAACAGGTCGTAGCGTGCCCTTGTGGCTGTTCTGACGTACCAGGAATGTGCGGCCGTTCGTGCGCAATTCCATTTCGCCCACCAGCACCAACCTGCCCAGTTCGGTGACGCGGAAGTTCTTCTTGTCCGCGCTGTTGTCGACCAGCCCGCTTTGTCGAAGCCACGTAATGTAAGCGCGCGTGGAATTCTGGTTATAGGTGCAGACCTTTCCGACTTCTGCTGCTGACGTTGAAGCGCATGCGTTTTTGTTCATTAAGTCTATCGTGGTCAAAACGCGCAACATGCGTTCGACCGTGCTGCCCATTTCATTCTTTCTTAGTCCGCCCAATTTCAAGCCCCTTTTGTTGGAAGTGATCGTGGACAATGTCCTGTATCTTCCCAACCAATACACACGCGGCGTTTTCGCCTTTTGTTAAGTAGACGTTATAGATTACCGTTAGGTTTTCGTCATTCACACCGGACGCACTGTTAGCTATTGCTTCCCGCAAACGCTTTGGCATTAGGTCATAGACTCCTATTTTGCCGCGTAATGCGCGTATTGTGCGGTATGTGGGCCTACCTTCTTGGTCCATTGTCGTTAGCCATGCGAAAATTGAAGTTTGAGGCTAATTACCTACGTCCAGGAACTTCTTGGCAGCTTTCTGCACCTTGGACAGCTTCCTTTTCCTGGGCTTCCTATGAACCACGGTGACAGGTCCTATTCCAGGTTTCACGTCGACGTGCATTAGCCCACGCTTCTTGTCGGCTGTTATGCTGTCCATGGCTTTCTTGCCCATTTCGTCCAGTGCCTTGGCCAGCTTCTTTCCGCCCTTCAGCTTTAACTTGGTCAGTATTCCATTCCTGGGTTTCTGCGTGGCCCAGAATTCTATTCCCCGCACGTTTTCATTTGTGTCTATGCGTATGTCCCTGCCCTTGTGGTCCTGGTGCAGGACGAGCATTCCGTTAATTCCACCAGGGCCGCTGAAGAAGAATTCATTCGGGGTGGGGTGGCCTGGGGTTATGGTTTCAATTCTTTCCAGCCAGACCTTGCCGACCTTCACATCGACATACTTGGGCTTACGCTTGCCCTTGTTACCCTTCACTTCCCACTTCAGCTTAATTTTCATGTGACTTACCCTCTAAGTATTTTGGTGCCGACTTGGGTTTTCCCTTCCCAGGTCACGCCGTGAAAACATGAAACCTTTGAGTTTATTTATTGGTTCGCCGCCTATTCCCTTGTCGGGGTCGCCGTTCCATTGGCTTTTGCTGGTTCTGTACCAGACCAATTTCCGCTTGTAGTCGAAGGCGTATTGGATTACGTCGCCAACGAATATTTGGTCGACTTTCAGGGTCCCGACAGCAATTTGCGTGGCTGTTATTGAGTTCGGGTCAAACAACAGCGGGGCGCGCGGCATGGCCATTAGGCTGCTGGCGCGAACAATGGCCGGGGCTGCAAGGAATGCGCCCAATAGTCCGCGTCGTGTCAGGTTGGTCACTTCCATGGCGTGCCTGTCATGCTGTCGGCGTCCAGGCGCGTCGGACCTTGGCAGGGTTCGTTGTGCCTTGTGTCGGTCGGTTCTTCCGGGTGGCGCGGGCAGCCGCAGTTCATGCAGCACGTCACGGCCTTGCGAATGATCCAGTTATGCCCGTTCACGTCAGCAATGCTGGCGGTGTGGACCGGGCGGCCCATAAGGCTTGGCGTCCTGTTGAATGTCATAGGTCATGCTTCTCCGCTAACCATTCCATGACGCGGAACGTGACTTCGTCGCCTTCGTCCGCGTCGGACAATTCCTGTTCGTCCACACCATGAACGCAGGACCGGCCGACCACCACTTCTTCGCCGCCACCGTTTTCCACTATGAAGCTGCGCGCGTTCTTGCGCAGCAAGCGGCAGGTCACCCGTGTGTACCGTTCGCTCATTATTGCACGCCACCGTAATGCCACTCGTTTTGGACCCGCTTTTCCAGTTCAGTCAGCGTGGCGTCCAGAATTTCATGGGTCTTTTCCACGTCGACTATTTCGAACGGCAAGAACAGACCGGTGGCTTTGTGGGTCATGCGGCCTACGACCTTTTCGGCCGTGGCTTCCATTTTCAAAACAACGTCGCCTGCATCAATTTTCATGCTAACCTTTCCAGGGCTGTAGTGACCGTCGCTTTTGGGTTGGGTGTGCAGCCTACGCTATGCCTATTCTTTCCAGTAATTGCCGGTCCAGCCTTCACGCCAACAACCAACAGACGTGTGCCTTTCGATCTTCAGGCCATAGCTGTCGGTCTGCTTTTCGTCAGTGCTGACCACGGCAACATTTATCCATGTGTCGGCTTTGCCCGGCATACCGACGTGCGTAACAATGGCTGCACGTTCTTTGCCGTAAGCGTCAACATAGATTATTGCTTTACCTACTTCTGGCATTCTTCTTCACCTGCCTTTCCGTTGTGAACCCCAATTTCGTAAAACCTTCCACGACTTCATGGAAGTCCTTTCTGGTCTGTTCCATGCGGGCCAAAATGCCATAGGGTCCACCTACACCCATACGCATGACGACCTGAATTGCGTTGATGAATTCTTCTTCCGACTTGTAGCCATAGTCGGGGTGTCGCATGGCGGCAGCCAAGGCTTCATGCCGGGCCAGCACTTCGCTGGCGTGCTGGGTGCGCTTCTTCACCTGCACTTCCAAATATTCCATGTCTTGCTTGCGGTGTTCTGTGAGTAATTTCTGAACTTTGACGTCCAGCGCTTTTTCGTCGTACTTGGCTGTCGACCTGATCATTGACGCGACGAACTGCCGGTCCAGCTTCTTGACGAATTCGTTCTGCGTGGCTTTGGCCTTCTGCCGCAGCTTGCCGTCTTCAAATTCAAGTAGGCCCCAGGTCGCAGGCAGTTCGAAGTCCTTGACCAATCCCTTGGGCGCGACAATGTGCCAGCAATCGCAATACTTCGCTACCGCTTCGGCCTTGTTGGGGTTTTCCAGTTCGCGCTTCCAGTCGCCACGACTGACCTTGAATTCGTAGCCGTTGATTACCAGACCACGCGACGGGTACATGTTCATGGCCACCGCGTCGGCCCAGCGGCGCTGGTTTGCCCCCGTGCCGTCAGCCACCTGGAAGAACAGCGCCCATTCCGGCTGCTTATAGGTTTCCCGCATGGCTGCGGTAATGTCGGCCGTGGTCGTCATACCGTCAGGTCGACGTTCCCATTCAGCCGTTCCCTTTCCATGCGGTCTTCGTACATGCGCATGCGCCACGCTTCATGGTCGCGGTCGGCGTCGACGCCAAGTTTCGTTTCGACCACGTCTTCGAATGGGTGGTATAAACCAAGCACGATATGATTTACGCCTTGGCCAACCAGATCAATGATCCCACCCACCAAGCGCAGCAACCAGCCAAGTAGGGCGGCTGGCAACAGAATTGCCATAAGGGTAAGACACAACGCGGCAGCAAGTTTGCGACGGTTAGCTTCCGACATTTTGGTTGGTTCCTTTCCACACAAATTCTTTGAGGGGTAAGTGAAGTCCACAGGTGCAGCAAAACGTGCCGCTGTAGAAATATGGGTCGCGGGCGTAGGTTTCCGCAATTGCCAATGACATTCGCGTATCCTGTCCGCACGTCTTATGGGTGTAGACCTGACGCAGCGGTCGCACGAAGCCCTTGTCGCGTTCTTCAGGCGTCAAGACGATATAGTCTTCCTGCATGCCGTTGGGTTTCAGCTTCTTGTGGCTTTCGTCCGGTGGAACCGGCTTGCCGCTTATAAGCTGGCGCGCGGTGCGGTCGACGGGCGGCGGTTCTTTGGGTTTCACCCATTGGTCCCAGAATGCCATTAGTCATTCCCCAGCGGTGCCAGCTTGGCAATTTCGAACGCGGCTATGACCTTCTTCTTGCCACCCCAGAATGGCAGGTCGTCGTTCCAGTTGGGAAGGCAATCGTTGCCTATGGTCATGTGGACCGCGTCCACCGCGTGGCCATAGCTGCGGCTACTGTGTACCGCCCATTGTTGAACTTCTATGTCGGCCAGCGTCAGCGCACCAATGGCGCACAGGTTGCCCCAGAAATTAGTAGCCTGACCCTGACACCAACCTTTCCGCTTCAGCAGAAGGATAGCGCGGTCCAATAATTCATTTCGTTCTGCGATTGCTTCGGCGTCGGTAATGACCGGTTTCATAAGCATTTCAACCACCCCTGGTTCGACATGGCTAAACATACGCTGACGCGCATGCTTAACCAAGTTATCATGAAATGGTTGCGCCGGGTGCGGGGGTCGAAGGTCCCCTGCCTGTCTAGCAGGCACACCACGGGCGCGCGGGGGTTTTACTATTCGCTAGGCTTCTGCGCAAGCACACGCCAGTTATCGGCATTCGGGAATTCTTCGGGACCGGGAACCGCAACCTTCACGTTCGGTGACATGAGGTAATTCAGGTAGTCGTGTCTGTTCATGAATTCAATGCCCTGCACGGCCACCGAATTGAATGCCTTGGTCAGCGCTTCCTGGATGTCTTCTTTCGTCGGCGTGCGACCGTGGCCCATTCCGACTTCGACGGTGCCAATTTGCCCTTCCCTGGTGCGCATACCCACCTTCAGCGTGACTTCGAATGGGCCTTCCGAGCATACAGTGGCGGGGTCAAATGTTTCTGCTTCAGCTTTGGTCATTGACTTTCTCCGTCTGTATTTCGCGTTTGAAATAGAATTGCGGGTCAGGTGAATTTGGCCACAACACGGCGCAGCATTCCCAACCTTCCTTCCCCAATTCGTTCATAGCCAACGACGGGGTCAGACCGAAATAGCTAAGGTGTCGCGTCAAATATTCCCACTTCGTCATTGAACCCTTGAACCTTCCTTGTCGCGCACCACCGTAAATATACCGTCGAAGTAGCCACGGTCCAGGCTTTGGTGGTCGACGTAAAAGATAGTCTTGCCGTTTTCCTTGGCACGGTCGGCCAAGCTTTCCAACAGGCTTTCGACACCTTCGGGCGACATGTGCTGCGCCGGTTCGTCCAGCACTTCCAGGTTCGACGTCAAGCCTGCCCGCGCCAGCAGCACTTCCGACAGGCCAAAGGTGACCGCCAACTGCCAACGCCGGTCTTCCCCGCCGCTGTAGCTTTCCCAGCGCACCGGGTCTTTCTGCCCTGGTGGGAACAGCAGCACGTTGAAGCCATAGCTGGTGTCGCCGCTTTTGTTTTCCCGTTCGGTCTGGAATTTTATGTCCCAGTCGACCAGCCCCAGGCGTTCGGCGTGGGCAGCGCTGGCGACTTCCAGTTCCTTCAGGACTTCGTCAATAAGACCCAGACGAATTTCCTTGAAAGCGTTGGCCCAATACTTGTACGAACCGGCTGCCTGTTCTGCGACGGTGCGCGCGGCGCGGCTTTCCTTTAAGCTTTCTTTAATCTTGTTTATGCGTTCCAGCAGTCGGGCGTCTGTTTCGGTATGGGGGTTTTCGTCATTTTTCACACGGCGCAGCGCTGCCTTGGCGGCGTCCAATTCCGCACGGGCAGTGTCCCGCTGACCTTTCCATTCCGTGTGGGCTTTTTCCGCTTCAGCTACTTGGTCGCCAAGGTTCTCTATTTCTTCTTCTATGGCGGTTACTAAAGCTTCGGCGGTGACTTTCTTTTCGCGGTCGGCCGCAACTATTTCATTGGCAGCGGTTATGGCTTCTTGAGTATTTTCCACTTCCGCAATGACGGCCGCGACTTCCTTGGCAAGGTGTTTTCCCGAAACCTTCTGACCACAGCTTGGGCAGGTCTTGTCTTTGGTTCCTTCGTCCAACTGCGTCAACTTGTCGCGTAGCCCCTTCAATTCGGTCACCAGGACCAGGGCAGCACCCCTGGACTGGTTCAATTTCGCGTCACAGCGCTTCACAGCGGCCCTTGCGTCGGCCCCTGCCGCCCGCTTGGCGTCACGTACCCCTTGCAGCCGGGCGGCCAGCACAGACTTCGCTGCGGGCTTGGCTTCCAGGGCGTCCAGGGACGCCTGGGCGGCGTCGACGGCCTTGGCAGCCTTGGTGGCGGCGCGGGCGTGTTCGACTTCCCAGGCTTCGGCTTCTTCCTTCGCTTCGGCCCGCTGGGTCCGCAATTCTTCTATGCGCGCTTCAGCGCCGGTTATGGTTTTGTCGGTGGCAATCAGCAGGTCTTCTTGAACGGTCGCCTTGGCCCCCGCCAGCTTGGCGGCGCGCAGCCAACGGTCCAGTTCCAGCGCGTCACTGAACATGGCGGACTGGGCTTCCGGCTTCAGGTCCAGGAACATGGTCCCGAACTGTCCAATCAGAATTGTGCGCCGGAAAGTTTCTTCGTTCATGCCCAGAATGCCGGACACGTCTTCCTGTTGAATTTCGCGGTCGAAGGTTTCGATACGTTTGCCGTTCTTCGTCGGCGTCGTGCGAATGACCAGCTTGTTGGGCTTGCGCGTGCGTATCAAAGTCATAGACACGCCGTCGCGGCGGAAGCGCACCATGGCGGCTGGCGCGGCCTTGGCGTCATTCCACGGCACCACCGCGTTTGCCGGTCGGCTGTCCTTTATGGTCTTGCCCCAGAAGCACCAGAACAGCGCGTCGAACACCGTCGACTTGCCGACGCCGTTGGCACCCATTTGCGGTTCGGCTTTGTTTTTGCCGGTCCAGAAATACAGCCCAGGGTCCAGCGCCAGCGTGACCTTGTGTTCACCCGTGAAAGTCTTGAAGTCGGAAAACTTCACCCAGAGGAATTCAAGGGCGTGGGACATACTTGCCGCCTATTGAATAACCCCTGCGTTCATGCCGCTTCATTTCCTTCAGCATTTCGTCATAGAAATGCTCGCCGCAGTACAGCGTGTTGTGTGCGGTGTCCAAATAACTGCGGTCTGGTGGCACCATGGCTGGGGCAACGCGGTGGCTAACCCACGGCCGCCATGGCCATGACAGCCAGCGTTCGCGCGTGGTGCGCGCCACCGACTGCGGCTTGACCACGACGACTTTCATTCCCGATACAAAATTGAATGGTTCAACCACGTCAGGCTTCCTTCAACAAGGTCAGCCCAACAGCGACCAATTCTTTATCCAATTCCTTTTCGTGCGCATAGGCCCGCAGCACCTGGGCAGGCTTGCGCACCGCGCCAGACATGACAGCTTCGTTTTCGTCGTCGGGCGTGCGGTCGTCCGGCAACGCCACCAATTCCGGGCCATACAATTCCCAAGCATGCTTGGTGGCATATTCAACGATGGTTCGCTTGTAGTCCTTCCACATGGGGAAGTCGCCACGGTGCAATTCCATACGCACCTTCACCTGACTGCCTTCCGGGAAGTCGTAGCCCTTCAGCTTTTCAATGCGGCGCAGGGTCACCAATTCCTTAGCTACGGTGGGGAAGTGAAGGTCTTCGCTTTTTCCGTGTTTAAGCAGAACCACGCGAGGGGTATAGGTGTCACCGAAATGGCAGCGGTACGGAGCACCCACGTATTGAATATTTGCCCCGATGCGTTGTGGCACATGAATGTCGCCGGACCACACCTGTCCCTTAAACCCCGCGAAGAAGTCAGCAGGGACGCCGTCAAGTTTCGTACCGTTTTCCGTAAGCGACCCGGCATAAGTTTGATGGGTAAAGACATACTTCATTCCCTTCAGGTCTATACCAGCCCAGTCCTTCGCATAGTCGCGGGTATTTGGCAGGAACAATGCTTCCCGTTGCGTTCTACCACCGTCGTGGGTGCCGTCGTCCAAGGCGAAAACGGTTGGTTCACGAACGAAAACGATATTGTGGTGGGTGCTGTCAAGAAACCTGAAGAAGGGGTTGTCAATGTCGATGTAGTCATGGTTGCCCCGCAGAATAATGACCTGGGCCAATTCCGCCAGCGCCACCATTTCAGCAACCAGCTTGTTGACCAGTTCAGACGGGTGCCGGTCCTTGGCGTCGGTCAGGTCACCCAGGAACAGGACTTGCTTCGCGCCGGTCTTCTTGACCTGCTTGCGCAGCCAACTAAATAACCCCCACCTATTCGCGTCCCTTGGGTTCGAAGTAAAATGGGTATCGGAAGTAACCAAAACAGTCATAACAACCCACGCTTCGTGTTTGAAATCTTTTTTCTTGTTTTACTCGAAACAACGTGGCCTTTCAGCCCTTCACTAATTCGTTGACGCCACCATAGCGGACGCTTAACCCCCAAATTACGTTTTCGTGAAGCTTCAGCAGCAGGACTTCTTGGACCAAGCGTTCCATGCTTTCTGGCGTCAGATTGATTTTCTAACCGTGTACCCCATTTAAGATTTACACGACGGTTATTCGTATTGTTTCCGTCCAAGTGTCTGCATTCTTCACCGGGTCGCCCCTTACGGTCAAAATGCTCTATAACCAAAGTGTGGACCTTGAATTTCTTCAACCGTTCGTCCTGACTTAACGACACCATATGGTAGCCATCTTTGTCACCAAATGTTTTAAGGTAAACCGATTGAAGTAACTTTTTTATACCATTCCTTTGAAGAACAACCCGTTCTACCGATCTAACGCGCCCAAGGTCACTTACTTCGTAGGACGACCACCCACGAATAGAAACCCAGGTTTCAACCAGAACGGTCATAGCGGGAACGGGGTGGCCAGAACTTCTTCCATGTTGAATACATACAGCGTGCGCCTTCTGTTGTTGGTCACGCTTTTGAGTATTTCACAATCGGTCAGGTAAAGTTCTTCGACACCCTTACCGTTCAAGACCAGCAGAACAGGCCACCCATTCTGCTTGGCAATCAACATTGGAATTTTACCCTGCCGCTTCGCCATGTGGACGGCTTCGCGCCAGAACACGATAAGCGGGCCATAGCCACGAATAAAAGACGTGTCCAGCTTCAGGTCACGATAGAATTTGCATTCAATGGCGAATGGTCCGACCAAGGCGTGTCCGGCAGGGTCGACCGCGCAAATGTCACCGCCTTGGGTGACGTTGGCTTTTCCGGTTTTGTGTTTGACCGTAGCCCGCCCACCAGACATGGCGCTACGCCAGAACAGGTCGTCACGCTTGCCGTGGCTGACCCAAAGCGACAGGTCTTCGCATACTGCACGTTCAAAGGCCGCCCCCTTCTGCTTGCCCCCGCCCTTCTTCATCTAGTATTTTTTCCTTTTCGGCAAGAAGTCGGTTTCAATGTCCTTCCACACTGCGCGCACTATTTTACCCAAGCGACGGGCTTCAGCAGCATACTGTTCGCTGTCGAACGACCTGGACGCCGTTATGAGGTCCTTGGCACCTTTTTCCGTCAGGTCGGCGTCGGACAGGCGACCGCTTTCCTTCAGCCATTGAATGCTGGCGACCACGTCGTCAATACCGAAACCGAAGTCGATATTGAAGTCAGTTTCACGGAACGACAAGCCGACCTTGTTCTTGGTGACCTTGGCACGGACGTGAACGCCGGTCACCCGTTCGTTGCCCTTAATGGTGCGCTTCAGGCGCGCAATGTGGGCCAGCTTCAAAATTTGGCTGGCATAGAAGTCCAGCGCCCGGCCGCCCGACCGCGTCGTCTTGTCCCCGAAGGTAATGCCAATTTTGTCGCGTTCCTGTGAAATGACCATGACGTGAATGGACGCTTCTTCCAGCGGCTTGATAAGCTGACGGAACAGCTTGCCCATTTGCTTGGGCTTGGTGCCGCCGAAACTGCCTGCGTCGAACGCCAGCTTCTTTTCCGCGCGGTCGGACAAAGCGTCCAGGCTGTCAATAATGTACAGCCCTGGTCGGTTCTTCTTCAGGGACAGTTCAATTTTGGCTTCCAGGTCTTCGAAAATATCTTCCACCGTTTCGAAGGTCTGCTTGCCGAAGTCGACGCGTTCCAACGGCATACCCAGCGCTTCGGCATACTGCACCTGAAACGCGGCTTCCGCTTCGCGGTAGTAAATTTTACCTTCGAATTTCTTGGCGAAATTGGCGGACGCTTCAATGGCCAGCAGCGTCTTGCCGGTCGACTTGTCGCCAATGATATTCGACACGCGCCCCAGCGGCCAACCACCGCCAAGGTCGCAGTCCAGCTTCACACAACCTGTCTTTATGAATTGCAGGGACGACGTGGGGGCGGCGAAATATGCGCCACCCCCCGCGTCTTCTGCGCTTTCGGCCGGGGCCGGAACGCGCTTTACCATTAGTCGTCGTCCTCGTCTTCTTCAACGGGTGGCTTTTTCTTCTTCTTCGGCGGGGGCGTTTCGTCTTCGTCCTCGTCTTCTTCGGCAGGCTTCTTCTTGCCCACCTTCTTCAAAGCCGCCTTGGCACTGGCGCTGGCGTCTTCGTCTTCGTCTTCTTCGACGGGTGCCGGTTTCTTCTTCTTGGGCGGCGTGGGTTCGTCGTCGTCCTCGTCGGCGTCGGCGGGAATGCGTTTCTGACCACCCGGCTTTTTCTTGGGCGTGGGCACGTCGTCGTCTTCGTCTTCTTCGACGGGTGCCGGTTTCTTCTTGGGCGGCGGCGCGTCGTCGTCTTCGTCTTCTTCGTCTTCTTCCGGCGCGGGCTTCTTCTTTTTCGGGGGCGGGGTTTCGTCCTCGTCTTCTTCGACCGGTGGCTTTTTCTTCTTGGGCGGCGGCGCGTCGTCGTCTTCGTCTTCTTCCACCGGGGGCTTTTTCTTTTTGGGCGGGGGCGTTTCGTCCTCGTCCTCGTCTTCTTCAGCGGCAGGCTTTTTCTTTTTCTTGGGCGTGGGCGTTTCGTCTTCGTCTTCTTCGTCCGCCGCAGGCTTCTTCTTTTTCTTGGCAGGCTTGTCGCCGTCGTCGTCGCCCGCTTCGGCGTTGACGATCTTTTCCAGGTATTCGGCGTCATAGAAATTCAGGACGTCAGTCAGCGGGTTTTCCGTAATGAAGGAAAGCCACTTCGCCTGGGTCTTGGGCTTGCCTTCCAGAATGGGGCCGCTTTCGCGAGAAATATTGACGCCAATATATTTGGTGCCAAGGCCGGTGCCGTCGCGGCGGAATTCGACGTCGAACCCGTCGTCCGGGTCGTCAATCAGAATTGGTTCGCCGGTCTTCTTGTTCTTGCACCGCACGCCAATTTCGCGGTCCAGGGTCCACGGCACCGTCCACACCTGCGGCCCCGCCTTTTCGTCGTCACGGTCAATGACCCAGGCAATGTACAGGAACTGCCTGCGCAGCTTGTAGGCGTCGTCGCTTTCGCCGTCCGCTTCCAGCTTCTTGGCGAATTCGCAAATGGGGCATTCTTCACCCTTCATTTCTTCCAGGCACAAATATTGCCCGTCCTTCGGACCCACATTGCGGTGAATGAAAACCTTCAAGCCCCAGTGCTTGCCGTATTTCTTCAGATCTTCCTTCGTCTTGGCAAAGGTCGGCGGAAGAATGCGGACAATACGGTCGCCCTTTTCCACCTTCCAGGTCGGGAAGCGGTCGTTGATAAACTTGTCGAACGACGAACCGCTTTGGTTCGCCTGGGTGTCAACGTCTTCGGACGTGCGCCCCCTGTATACGAATTCCTCACGCGCCATACTGTTGTTCTCCATTTTTCAGTTCGTTCAGCACTATATGCAAATGTTCGCGCTTCGTGCGAAACCACGCGAACGCTGCGGCGCGGACAGAATAATAGGCCGTCGCTACAACCACGGGCGACACCGTCACAACGGTAGCCACCGCAATAAGATATTGACACATGAAGCAGTCCATTACCCAGTTCCTTTTAGCGGTCGTAGCGTTTTGCGCCCGCCGCGTCTTTGTTTTCTTCTGACACCCGTTCTTGTGCCCCCCTAACCACACGACCACCTGAATTGTCGATGCGGTATTCGTTTGACTGTTTCTGGGACAGTTCCTTCAACATGTACGAACGGTCGTGGAACGACTCCTTCAAAGCGAACCACCTGTCCGCCTTGCGCTTGAAGCGCAAATAATTTTCCTGCGATTCCTGGAACGGTTCCATTGTCAGAATTCGGTTTACGATCTGGGTTTCAGAAAGCTTGTCCTTGCCGCGCCGCAACTGGAAGTCCAATTCGGCCTTGACTTCTTTCATGCGGGCGTCGGCATAGTCGCGGCGGGACACCGCCAAAGCGTGCTGGTCACCAGCTTCGCGCAACAGGTTCGCCTGTTCAACCAGCATAGTGTCCAGGTCATTGCGATCAATTTTTACTTCGCCGGACAATTCCTTGAAGCGCACATCAGCACGTTCTTCGACGGAAAGTTTCGCCGGGGTATCGTCAACTGGGGCTTTTTCGCGCTTGACCATGGCTATACATACTTTCAGGTAAACATGGCGCGGGCCGTGGCCAGCAGAATTGGGGTGATGCCGTCACCGCTGAAACACGGTTCCGAAAATGCGCTAAGGACCTTCAGGCGGTATGCCCATTGGGCTTCCTTGTCGGCACCCAGGGCGGCCTTGGTAATGTAGGCCCGCACCGTCTGTCGAATGCTTTCCGGGCTGGTGTCTTTAAGGGCCACCAGAAGCTGCTGGGCCTGTAGCCACGTACCACGGTTCATAAGCAGCTTGGCCAGTTCAATGGCTTCTGGGGTGGCGTCAGCGGACGCCAGCAGGCCTGCTGCTTCGGCCTTGGTCTTGGACGCTTCACAGGTCGCAAGGTTAGACAGCGCCTGCCTGGGCGACCCGTAGGCTTCCTTGACGCACAGGTTGACAATGCGTTCCCCTTCTTCGCCTTGAAGGATATTTTCCTTTTCGCAAATGTCGGACAGCCATTCGTACATGGTCTGCTTGTCGACAGCGACCAGCCCATAAGCTGCACAGCGGGTCTTTATGGTCGGCGGCACGCGCAGCGGTTCGGTGGTGCATAAGATCCAAATGATCCATTCCGGTGGTTCTTCCAGAACCTTCAGCAGCGCTTTCCATGCAGCCGACGACAGCGCATGACATTCGTCAATAATCATGACGCGAATTGGTGTCGTACCAATTGGCTTGTAGCGCAGCGTTTCCATAATGGCGCGCACGTCGTCAATGCCGGTGTTGGTCGCCGCGTCGAATTCCCGAACCTGCTTGGGGTCGGTCGCGCCAAGTTCATTTGCAATGATGCGCCCTAGCGTTGTCTTACCGGTGCCAGACGGACCCGTGAACAGGAAGGCATGGCTGGTGCGCTTCTTAATGACCGTCTTCAACGAACGCACCACGGCAGACTGCCCAATGACTTCGGCAAAAGTCTGCGGGCGGTACTTATTGATAAGCGACGTCATTTATTCACCTTGAATTTCTTGTTTTCTACCGCCAGCTTTTCTTCGCGTTCAATTCGCTTGGCCAGTTCTGGCGACGGCTGGAAAAAGGAATTGCGCCCTTCCAGCATATCGTTCCGCACACGGTCATATTGTTCCTGCCCGAACAGCGCCACCAAGGACGACTTCAGGGCGTCAATGATAAGTGGACCCTTACCGTGGTTGCCTGCGCACAGCCCTTTCGGGTAGGTCGACCGAATGTAAAGCACCAGCGTGCCCTTCACGACGCGCAGCGGGTACAGCGAACAAACCACCGGCCGCGCTTCCTGGGTCAGGGTGCAGCCATGGACGCCAAGGTGTTCACAGGACTTCGGGGCATACGCGGACGGCGGCCAGAACTTGTCCGACGTGCAGCATTTGCCGCCGCAGCGCTTTTGAATTCCAGCCAAGGTGCAGTCGTGCCTGCGCGTCAACCAGCGCATGGAAACGTGCCATATCAATGGACCCTTAAAGAACGGCTTGGTCTTCATGTTTCAAACATACTACCAGCCACCTTCGCCGGTCTTGTACCACTGGTCGGACGAGAAGTTTTCGACTTCTTCCAGGTCATACCAGGAACGGCCGACCGACATTTCCACGGTCAGCGGCACATTGATAAACGGGAAGGTCTTCTTCAGCATTTCGGGGACAATAATTTCCGCGTACTGGTCCACGTTCTTTACCGGCAGGCGGAAGGTCAAGTCGTCATGGATCATCATTGACGGCTGGAACGGCATATAGGCCTGCGTTGCCAGTCGCCGGAAGCGTTTGGAAATGTCCACCACGTCCAGGCTGCGGTCCCACAGGTTGCTTTCCATTTCCGAAATGCGGTTGTGGCAGTCCAGCACTATTTCCGCTTCGGTGCCCTGAATTGGGTAGTTAATCATTTCGTTGAACGACAGCGGCGCACGCACGCGGGCACCCGTCAGCAGCTTGACATAGCCGAACTTGTGATAAAACTTGCGCAGTTCTTCTTGCCAGTCGCGCACGCCATGGAACATGTCCCAGAATTCTTCCACCAGAATTTTGGCGACGTGTTCGGGTATATGCAGATATTCTGCAACGCTTTTAATTTGCGCGCCGAAGAACAATGGGAACGTCCACTGGTTTTTGACGTCACCACGGAAAGCCTTCATTGGCTTTTCCTTGTCCTTGTACTGGTCCATGATGCGCGGGTATTCTTTGGCAATGCGTTCGGCCCATTCCATGTGGACGTCGTAGCGTTCCCACAGTGACTTGGTGAAGGCGGGGTCCTTCGACGCCATGGCAATAATGCGCGCCTGTATTTGGCCCTGGTCGAATGCAACGAATACCTCGTCGTCGTTACATTTGACAGGCTTGCGGACTTCCTTGGCTTCGCCGTCGCGCTTCGGGTAATTCTGGACGTTGGGGCCTTCGCTGGACGTGCGCCCTGGTTCGCTGAAGACCGTGTTCAGCGTCGGGTGCATAAGCCCGTCGTCATAGACGGTTTCGCTGCCGTCCATCATAGGCGCAATGTAGGTCTTCAGCCGCTTCTTGGTTTCGCGCAGTTCGACAATAAGCCGGGACATTTTGGTGCCAATGCGATCCAGCACGTCCTTGTCGACCGTGTACCCCTGACTTTTTGACGGGTGCGTAGATACGAAACCGTCTTCCCTGGTTTCGCCCTTGGTGTAACCTTCGTCGCGGCCCTGCATGTCCCGGAACATTTTGGTGACATGGTCGTTAGACATGGGTTTGAATTTTTCGCCGTACTTCTTCCTGAACTTCGCGGCGGTGGGCAATTGGGCTATGGTCGCTTCCAGGCGGGTGGCGCGGGCTTCATATTTGTCCCACAGCTTCTGGACTTCTTCCTGTACCACGGGCACGCCTTTGATCTGCGTAAGGACACAGGTTGGAATGCGGCGAAGGCGGCGGGCATAGGTTTGCGTCAGCTTGGCTTCTTCAAGCCGTTCCTTCTGCGCCAAGAACAACAGCAGATGGTATTTGGCGTCCATGGCGTTGTAATTCAGCACGACGCCAATTGGTTCTTTGTCCAGGTGTTTGCGGTCCAGGTTGGACAGCGCTTTCAGGGCAAAGCCGAAATATTGCTGCACCAGGAAGTCTAGCGACAGACAGCCGCCTTTGCCTTTGCCGCCAGTTCGTTCGTCAAGGGTCACAGCCTGCGCCATGCTGTCGTCCCAGAAGCCTGACCGCAGCACGCCTTTTTCGAACTTGACCGCCGACCATTCCATTTCGAAGGCAAGGTTGTGGACCACCTTGCGCATGGGCGTGGCGTACAGGAATTCCTTCAGCGCAAATAATATCTTCTGAAGCTGAAGCTGCGTCCACTTCGCTTCGCGCTTGTAAATGGGGAAGGAAAAAGACAGCGTGCCGTCCGACACACCGACCGACAGAATTTTGGTGCCGTTGTTGTAAGGTCTAATGGCATTGGTTTCGTAGTCGAACCCGACATACTCTTTTTTGGCCATTTCCTTCAAGACGTGCATAATGCGGTTCACGTCTTGGTCAGTGAAGCTGGTAATAGTTTCCACACCACGTTCCGCATCGGCGCGGTTATGGACAATTGGCTTCGGAAGCCCCCGCTTTATTTCCTTGAATGCGCGCTTCAGGTCGAAGTAGAATGCGCGTTCGTCTTCCGTGGCAATGTTATCCAGCGCAAATTTGCGGCCACCCTTTTCCCGCTTCCTGCGCATGTCCAGCAAGAAGTTCGGGTGGTACATCGGGTAGTACCAGCAGACGTGCCCACCAATATTCACCGGCATGCGACGGCCGCGCCAGTTCACAATGTTGGTGTAGGTGGTGGCCCATTCCAGCGGAATATTCCCGAACCCGAATATAGCCACGGGCTTGGTGGCGACAATGTCGGCCACGACAGACGGACGACAGCTTTCAATTTCAATGAATTCCGGCTTGCGGTCGTCTGGCGGCCGGGTGCGAATTACGTTGTTCCAGCGCACCTTGTCTTCGAATTCATCGGGAATATATTGACGAAGCAGTTCACCCATGTTGCCGACGAATTGCTTACCGCGCCGGTCGCTGCTTTCGTCAGGCGCTTCGCCCAGCATGTAGACCAGCGGGTTGTCGCTGCCGGTCGCCAGCATGTGTGGGCTGTGGTTCCCCTTCAACCCGTTCAAGGGGCAGGCGCGACATTGCAGCCGCCATAGTGTTTCTACCTTCGGCGCGCGACGGTCTGTGCTGACGGCCGTACCGCCAGATGCAAAGAACCCCATAAAAGCCCTTCAGTTAAATGCAGGCGCTGACAAGGTATATGAAACCATGCGTACCGAAGAAAGCGAACCCTTCGGTCGACACCAGGAAGTCGTCGGACCCGGCAAACCCTTTGCTGACCAGCGACGGGTCCACGGACACTTCCAGTTCGTCGGCTGGTTTTTCCAGCTTAATGCTTTCCTTCAATTCGCCAAAGTCCGTCTTGGCTTCCATGCGCAGCCGGTCTTCCGCCTGGGTGACTTTCAGCGCAAGGCTTTCATGCCCTTCCAGAAGAATACTGGCCCGCTGGAACGCCAAAGGCAGCCTTGGCGGTATAGCCTGCTTCTTGTTCTTCCAGCCCTTGGGCAGGGCGCTGGCGAAGGCTGCGGGGAAGTCCTGCGGCCGTGGCACGTCGACCAACTTGGAAAAGATGCGAATGCCGGTGTCCGACGCGGCTATGACTTGGTCGTCCATAAGCCAGACCTTGCCGCCGTCCTTGCAGCGCTTCAGCACTTCGGACCAGAACGACGTCGGCATGGTCACGCGCTTGACCTTGAAGCCTTTGGGGGCCGGGCAGGTCGCCATGGCAATGGTAACACTGTCGGTGGTGTAGATATTCACATGACCTTCCGCGCCGGGTTCGAACGTGACCCCCAGCTTTTCCGGCACGCTGGGTTCCGGGTCGCCGGTCGACACCATGACGGCGGCGACGGCCGCCAGCATTTCCTTGGTCAGGGTGAACGGTTTGACCCCAGCGACGTCAGGGAAGGTCCACACGACTTCCTTGGCGGCCAGCAGCGGCAGGGTCAGTTTGGTCCCGCCCGCCTTCAGCAGCAATTCGTCGTCGCCTGCTGCGGTTATTTCAATGTCCTTGGCCTTGGACGCATTCAGCATGCCCAGCAGCAGCGGCCCGCGCAGGCCGCCAGACAGTTCCGACACGAACGGGACTTCCATGCCCAGGTCGGCGTCGTTGTAGGCCATGGCGGTCTTCCCGTCGAACCAGACATGGGCGAACGCGTCAATTTGTGCCTTGGCCGCCAACCCTGGGCGCACGGTGTCGACGGCGTCCAGCATTGCTTTACGTTCCAGTTTCATTTCTTCAACCTTTCAAAGACGCTTTTAAGGAATGCTACGGTCATATCGCGGGATCGAACCGGGACACCGTTGAATACAGCTTCACACTAAGAAGTTTTCCAACCTGCCTATGGACTTATGTTTGGTCACTTTTCCTAGCTTAGAACTGCGGCGTGATTGTTAGCCTGAACTTCAGACCCTTTATGCCTGCGCCTGCCCTTGTCAGGCCTATGGCTTCCTGCGCTAAACAGCACCTCGCAGGAACATCCGGCCGTAGCATTCCATAAAAACGTCCTTCATTTTTTCTTTTCCTTCGCCATTTCTTTAATCATAGTAGCGCCCACCTTCGTCTTGGCCATGGCCTTGCGGGCGTCACCTTTAACATACACAAGAACATACTGGTGGACCTTCGACACCTTGCCCGCAATGAAGTTTCGGCGGGCGCGCAGTATGGCCGAACCCAACGGGTCCGTCATAATTATATCGTTATAGAACGAAGCGCCAGCGTCTTCGAATGCGGAAGTGGTCAAGCCCGGAAGGTTGCGCAGGTGACCGTCTTCGTCGCGCACGTCACCAACCACGAACACCGCAAAGCTGTCGTCGCACATACGTTGCACGCAATGAGTAATTGCGGCACGGTAGGCTTTGCGGAAGCGCTTGTCGGACATGTTCGACAGGTCGTCTGGGTTGTCGGTGTATTTTTCCAGGTCGAAGTATGGCGGGCAACTGAACACCATATCGTATTTTTTACCGTCGTCGCCGGGCGCACCTGGGGCATATTGCAGAACATGCGGCAGGTTCGTGCTGTCACCTTGCAGCCATAGCGGCAGCCGGTTCAGCGTGTACTTCTTCAAGCGGTCATTGTTGTCCTTCACCTGCCGCTTCGACAGATCAATTCCGACATAGCCGTACATAAGCATGGCAGCCACCACACCGCGCACATGCCCACCGGCAAACGGGTCCAGCACTATACCACCGTCCTTGCAGAACCATGTGTACATGACTTCCGCCAGCACCGGGTCGAAGCGGCTGGTGTTGTCGGACACGGTGCCCATAAGGTCTTTGAGTATTTTGTCGGTATGGTAGGACATGTCGCGGTCGCGGCCGGACACCTTCAGCATGTCCAGCTTGCCCCAGGCACGACGACGCTTCTGCCACAGGGTCGACGCCGCGTCCAAGACGCTGAACGGCGGCACAATGAATTCGTTGCCAAGGCTGCCACCAAAGGCTCGTATTTCCTGACCAGGGTTCAGTAAGTCCTTAAAGCGTTTTGGCTTCAGTTCCATCAGTTCTTGTCCGGCAATATATTTCGCTTCAACATTTTTTCCCGCTGCAATTCCAGAATAATGGTCTTCGCCATGCTGGTGGCATTACGAACATACTGAATGCTGCATTCAATTCCAATATTATGGAGTTCAATGAAAATGTCGAAGGCTGGCGTGTCACCGTCTTCCGTCAACACCGTGACAATATATTCAAGGACGCCAATGCTGGTCCGGCCGCCAAGCCAACGACGGCGTTTTCCGTTCGGCCACATTTCCGAAATACCGGCTTTAGACACCCGACCGAATTCCTACAATCCAGAACAGGTCGCCCGCACGCAAGTACGGAATGCACTTGGCTTCGTAAATGGGGTCCACTTCCAATGTCGCGCCGTCGCCGTTGTGAACTGTAATTACCTTGGGTTCCTGGTGGTAATCCAATTTGCTGTCCACCAATTCGAACCTGGACCGGTTGCCGAACGGCAGCCACTTCGACAGCCGCTTGCGTGGGTTGGCCCCAACCACGACGCCCAAGACCGGAATATTCAACTGCCGTTCGGCAAGACCCCTTACAATGCCCGCCAGCGACATACCAGACCCCACCGGCACGACAATACGGCCGACGTCTTCAGGAATGTCCACCACCTGCTTGGCGGTCTGGGCGACGGCTTCAGCGCATTCCATGCCGAAAGGAATTTCGGTCCAACCATGGGCCTTGGCGTCGGAACGCGCACGTTCAATGATTACGCTATTGTACCCGGCCTTGTGCTGAAATATTTTCGCACCAAGGTCTTGGGCTTCCCGAAGCGGAAAAGAAAGTTCGCCGGTCGGCGTGTGGGCGTGACATGGAATGCCAAGCTGGTGGGCAATGCGCGCGACAATGTTTATTTGCGGGCTGGCCCGGCTGCCTGCGGTCACCAGACCTTTTGCGCCCTGGGCCAATAACCAGCAGGTACGCGCCTTACCACCGCTGGCACCGGCAACCATAAACAGGTCGTCGCGCTTCAGCCATTTATTCCCGAACGGCTGAATGGGTGTCGCGTGCTTTAAGAATTGGTTGTCCTGAACCATGACCAGACATACAAAAAGGGGGTGCGCCGTAAGCACACCCCCTTATCGTTCGTGGACAAAGCAAAAATTATTCCAGGTCGGGAAGACCCTTCACGCCTTCGGTCTTCAGGTAGCGCATGGAATGCAGGAAGTCGGCGCGGTAGCTGGCGACGGTGCTGGCGCTGGCGGAGAAACCTTCCTTCTTCAGTTTTTCGGCAACCTGTTCGGACGTAATGTCCGGCTTGCCGAACACCAGTTCCTTGATGCGCAGGGTGGCGGACTTTTCCTTCTTCTTCGCGGGCTTGTCCTTCTTCGGGGCAGCCGCCTTCTTCTTGTCCTTGGCGGGCTTGCCCGCGTCGGCCTTCTTGGACTTCTTCACATCGCCAGTGACAGGCTTGCCCTTGGCACCCTTGACGGGCTTCGCGGTCGTCTTCGCAACCGCCTTCTTCTTCGTGGCCAACGGGGCCTCCTTTTTCTTCTTCGTGGTTTCGGGTTCGTCGCCTTCGTCTTCTTCTTCGGCGGCGTCAGGCTTGACCTTGCCCTTGGGCGCGGCGTCTTCGTCGGCCCCTTCTTCGCCTGGGAAGGCTGGCAAGTCTTCGCCCTTCTTCAGCGCCATTGAAACGGAATTCAGGTAGGTCTGCGCTTCGTCGGACAGGGTGTCCCATATGTCGGACTTGTCGCCGTCGACGGCGCTGCAAATGCGCTTCAGGTATGTGTCGAAGTCTTCGCCGTCCTTCGGCTTGATATTGAAGGCCTTGCGGACTTCAGCTTCAATTACGCCAATTTTGGCCATTCATATTCTCCTGGTTTGTTTCGGACCCGTCGAGGGGTTAGTGAAACATACGTAGACCGAGGCCTGGGGCTTTACAAGCACCCATCAGCCAAAAAAATGCTGCTTCGCCATTTCTTCCAGGTTAACGGACTCAGCGTCCAGTCCTAATACCCGACAAAGGAATTGGTTCGTTGTTTCCCTGGTGCCATTTTTGTAGACCAGCTTGCGTTCGCGCAGGCGGCGGCGGCCGTCTTCCGACGTCAAGAACCGCCAAAGCTGTTTCAGTTCGGCGGGGGCGCTGTGCATTAACATGGTGACGGTGGTTGTTTCATGCTGGACACCAAGCAGCGCTTCCATTTCGTCGGTGCCGTCGCTGTCTGGTGCGGCCAACTGCGACACGGCGACTTCTTCCAAGCGCGTGCGCTTCTTCGACAGGTCAATAATATATCGGTCGTAGGAAGTCCTGAACAATGCGGTCAGATGGCGAATGTTCGTTATGTCGGGGTAATGCCGACGCACCTTGGTCCAGACCGTGTAGCCGTCTTGAATTAGGTCGTCCAATTCGTACCAGTATGCGACACGCCAGAAATTCTTCGTGGCCATATTTTTGATAAGACCCTGCACGCCCGCGTCCAGCCACGGGTCTACGTTAATTCTTTTCATGATGATTTTTGCCCCTTCGAAGGCGGTAACCGGACGCCGAAACTAAACCTTGGTCGCGCCAGTCCGCAAGCGCTTAATTTGACCTTCTGACATTTCTGCCGGGTCGCCGTCTTCCAGCAGCTTGTAGCTGAAACCGAAGCGTTCCAGGCGGGTAAATAGGCCAAAAGCGTCGGTCTGTGCGTCCGCGTCCACCAGCACCACCTTGTGGACAAAACGCTTTGACAGGTCGCCTAAAATTTCTTCTTGCGCCTGCGAAAGGGACTTGCTGAACAGGCAGGTCGACCGAATGCCGAACTGACGGCCGTAGTAGTCGACCCGCAGCGCGTCCAGCGGTCCTTCGACCACCACCAGGGTTTCGTGCTTCCTATTCTTCGCCAGCTTAGACCAATTCCAAACGCAGTCCTTTATGTTGACCGGGGCGCACGGCAGGCCTTCACGTTCGGCGGTTTCGGGTTTGTCGGACAGCGACTTGTAACGCAGCTTTTCGTCTTTGATTATTGAACGGCCGGTCCAGCCCACCAGCCCGACGTCGGGCATGTCCACCGGCAGAACCAGCCGGTATGCGAAGGGACCGTGGGTCACGAAGCGCAGGTCGTAGCGGGCGCACAAGTTCAGCGCGTCGTCGTGTGGGTAGTCGCGCTTCATGACAAGGTAATCAATAAATTTGCGACCATAACCGCTGTAATGCACTTCCCGGAATTCTTTCGGGAATGCTATGGGTTCAATGGTGGTGTCGACACTGTCGACGCCGCCAAGTAACTTTTTCATTTCGTCGCCCAGGGAAGCGTCGTCGCCAAGTTCGACCGCAGCTTTGACGCCAGCAATGCGGCTGGCTTCGGAATAGCTGCACCCTATTAGCGCCTGGATCAATTTCTGCGGGGACTTGCCCCGGTGGCTTCCATTGCGCCAGCAACCCCAGGCACCGCGCCCAGGTCCTTCAACCAGCAAGCCCATGTGGTGGGACCCGTCGCTTGCGCCGCATAGCGGGCAATGGATAGCAATATTGCCCCGCACGACACTTGGGCCTTCTTCGACGTATTCAATGTGGTGCTGCCGCAAGAACGGCACCCAGTCGAATGCCATTACGTCACCATGGCGTCACGGCCGTCAGCCGTCACAGCGTAAATCATTGCGGTGCGCCCCTGCTTGTCTGTGCGCTGCTTGGCGCGCGTGCGGGCTTCTTCCAGGGTGGCGTGCTGTTCACGGTTATACTGACCACGGCCGCTGAACAGGCACGTCGTGAAGTAGACCGCGTTTGCCAGAATGAAAGCTTCATAGCCTTCAGCGCTTGTCGGCAGCGTCTGCATTTTTTCCTTCCTTTGGCAGCGGGTAGTGTTTGTTCATAAAAGCGTTGTGTTCGATAACAGTTGGCCCGACTTGGTGGTAATTACAAGACAAGGCCGAAGCCGCGCCCCATTCGTCATATTCCACCCAGCCCGTCGTCGTCCGAATTTTGATCTGCATTCAGTCCCAGCCCCTTTCCGCCTTGTCGGCGCAGCCGTCGCACTGGTAACCCAGGGCAACGTCGCGGCGCGTCAGCTTGTTCGCCCGTTCACAAGTCGGGCACGGCAGGTCACGGGGGTCGTCCCTGGTGGCGGCGCGCAGTGCGCTTTTACCACCCGGTTCCGCAAAGTCCATGTCGTCGCCGTCCGGGCCATCGTAATCGTCGTCGTAATACCTACCCATGTTTTTCCTTTCAGTACAGACTGGAGTAAATTTGCTTCACCTTGCCGCGCGGGCCGACCACATAACTTTCGTGGTAGGCAACATTCTGCGCGTGAAGTGGTTTCTTGACGCGGCTGACATTGACATGACCACCTGCCCATTCTTCAACCTTGAATTCCGTAATTTCGTAGCGGCCAGCTTCATAGCTTGGCAGACGGTCCAGGTTTGCAATGGCGTATATTTGGTGGTCCCAATTTCTCTGAATGTTTCTAGCCATGGTCAGGCCATTTCGAACTGGGGGACTTCCAGTTCCCAATAGTGGGCCATTTCCAGCCACTGCTTGAAAGCTTCGAAAAACCGTTTCATTGAATGTCCTTTCCAAGAACACCCTAAATATAGCCACTTTTACTCGCGGTTCAAGCCTTTTTACGAGTATTTTTGGCCTTGGAAGCCTTTGGTTCTGCACGAGTATTTACCGTGGAACCCATTAAGGACTTGAAAAGGTCGCCGCCTTCCCGGTGGAATTCCAGGATTTTGTCGTCTATAGGCTTCATGGCTATGTCGGTCAGGTGGACGTCGAAAAGCTGCCCTGGTCGGTCCATGCGCCGGTCGACCTGCCTTCGTTCAATGACAGCCACGGGGCTTTCGTAAATGAACTGGTAGTTTCCCTTCTGCGCGTTCAGGCCGAATGCCGACTTCCGCCAGTTCGCCACCAATCCCATAAATTCTGGGTCTTCGTCGTAAAGCCGTTGCAGCTTCAGCGGGTCCTTGGTCCCGGACCATAACCAACCATGGCGAATGCCGCGCGCCTTCAGCGCTGCGTGAATGACGCGACCGGAATAGGTGAATTCGTAAATTATGAGGAATTTCCGGCCGGGCGGTATGCGGTCTATTTTTTCCATAAGCCGGTCAAGCTTCGGGTTGTTGGCGAATTCTACTTCGACCTTGTCGCCGGTTTCGTCGTCCTTCATGCCCACAAAGCCGGACGCAATTTGGCGCATTCGAATAAAAGCGTTCTGTCCTTCCTCGTAATTACCACGCGCCTTGCGCAGCTTCAGCAAGAACCTGTTGTAATATTTTTCGGCGTCTTCCCCGAAATGAACATAGGACACGCGGCGGTGGACCTTCGGCCGGTCCGTAAATTCTTCGGTGGCGTAAGTGATCGAACGGTGCTGTAGCATTTGCGACAGCTTGCCCTTCATTTCCTTCT